>Ga0310823_100242_pt1 | contig 58397 bp, 55 predicted proteins | sample P4_ome_3_FD_201316 | JGI IMG/M metagenome (GOLD analysis project Ga0310823, IMG submission 201316) | Sorghum-adapted microbial communities from Joint BioEnergy Institute, Emeryville, California, United States - P4_Day56_Rep3 | ecosystem: Engineered > Bioreactor > SSF (Solid state fermentation) >...
GCGGTGCGGGAGTGGCACCACGTGCGGCTGTTCTCCCGGTGGGGTGAGCTGGTCGACGAGGCCGCGGCGAAGCTGCTGGCCCCGACCGGGTGGCGCACGCCGGGCCCGGACCGCTACCCGACCGGCCGGGAGTGGGCCGAGCAGTACCTGCAGCCGCTCGCCGACGCCCTGGGCGACCGGGTCCGTTACGGCGCGCGGGTCACGGGCGTGGCCCGCCGCGGGTGGGACCGCGTGGTCGACGCCGCCCGGGGCACCGAGCCGCTGACGGTGCGGGTCGCGACCGCCGGCGGCGAGGAGCGGATCACCGCGCGGGCGGTCATCGACGCGTCCGGCACCTGGGGCCTGCCCAACCCGCTGGGCGGTGACGGGCTCCCGGCGCTCGGGGAACGGGACGCGGCGGACCGGATCCGCTACCGGATCCCGGACCTGACCGACCCCGGCGAGCGGGCCCGCTACACCGGCAAGCGGATCGTGGTCGCCGGCAGCGGGCACTCGGCGCTGACCGCGCTGGTGGCGTTCTCCGAGCTGGCCGACGAGGAACCCGGAACGCAGGTGGTGTGGCTGCTGCGGCGCGGGGAGATCGGCAACACCTTCGGCGGCGGGGACGCCGACCAGCTGCCCGCCCGCGGCGCGCTCGGCAGGCGCGCCGCCCAGGCGGTGGAGGCCGGGCACGTCCGGACCGTGACCGGGTTCCGCACCGCCGCCGTGCACCGCGACGTCACCGGCGACGGGACGGGCCGGCTGGTGCTGGAGTCGTTCGACGGGGTGCGGCTGGAGCCGGTCGACGAGGTCGTGGCGCTCACCGGGTTCCGCCCCGACCTGAGCTTCCTGTCCGAGGTCCGCCTGGACCTGGACCCGGTGCTGCAGGCGCCGCGCGCGCTGGCGCCGCTGATCGACCCGAACGTGCACTCCTGCGGCACCGTCTACCCGCACGGCGCACGCGAGCTGGCCCAGCCGGAGCCCGACGTCTACCTGGTCGGGATGAAGTCCTACGGGCGGGCGCCGACCTTCCTGTCGCTGACCGGCTACGAGCAGGTCCGGTCGGTGGTCGCGGCGATCGCCGGGGACCGGGAGGCCGCCGAGCGGGTGGAGCTGGTGCTGCCCGAGACCGGTGTCTGTTCGGGTGGAGGGCTCGTGGACGACACCGAGGGGGTTGCGAGCGACGACGCCGCGGCGGCGGGTGGCTGCTGCGGTCCCGCCGCGTCCGCTCCGCTGACGCTCGCCGCGCCCACGGGTGCTGCAGACTGATCGCGTCGTGCACGCCGAACGGATGACCGAGCGGCCCGGCGCGTTGTCGCGCGCCGGGCTGCGGCGGGTGCTCGCCGTCCTGTGCGCCACCGAGATCGTCAGCTGGGGCGTGCTCTACTACGCCTTCCCGGTGCTCGCACCGGGGATCGCGGCCGACACCGGCTGGTCGATCGGCACGATCACCGCCGCGTTCTCCCTCGGCCTGGTGGTCGCCGCGCTCGTCGGGATCCCGGTCGGGCGTTGGCTGGACCGGTTCGGCCCGCGGCTGGTCATGACCACGGGCTCGGTGCTGGCCGTCCCCGCGGTGCTGGCCATCGCCACCGCAGGGTCGCTGCCGTGGTTCTTCGCCGCCTGGGCGCTGGCCGGGGTGGCCCAGGCCGGCGTGCTCTACCAGCCCGCCTTCGCCGCGTTGACCCGCTGGTGGGGGCCGCGGCGCGTCACCGCCCTCACCGCGCTCACGCTGCTGGCCGGCCTGGCCAGCACCATCTTCGCCCCGCTCACCGCGGCGCTGTTCGAACGGCTGGGGTGGCGCGGCACCTACCTGGTGCTCGCCGCGGTCCTCGCGGCCGTGACGCTCCCGGCCCACCTGCTCGGGCTGCGTGGCCCGTGGCCCGCCCCGGACCACGAGGGGCACGGCGAGCACGGCGGGCACGACCCCGGGGCGGTCGCGCGCAGCCGCCCGTTCGTGCTGCTGGTCGCGGCCATCGCGCTCGGCACGTTCGCCGCGTTCGCGGTGGTGGTCAACCAGGTACCGTTGCTGATCGAGCGCGGGTTGTCCACCACGCTGGCGGCGTGGGCGCTGGGCCTCGGCGGGCTCGGGCAGGTGCTCGGGCGCCTCGGCTACGGCCGCCTCGCCGCGCACACGAGCGTTCGGGCCCGCGGCGTGCTCGTCCTCGCCCTCACGGCGGCGGCGACGGCCCTGCTCGGCCTCCTCCCCGGCCCCGCCGTGCTGCTCATCGCCGCGGCCATGCTCGCGGGTGCCGCCCGCGGCGTGTTCACCCTGCTGCAGGCCACCGCGGTCAGCGACCGCTGGGGCGCCGCCCACTACGGTCGGCTCAACGGGATCCTCTCCGCGCCCGCGATGATCGCCACCGCCCTCGCCCCCTGGGCCGGAGCGGCGCTGGCCGGGCTCCTCGGCGGCTACCCGCCGGTGTTCGCCGTGCTCGCGGTCCTCGCCGCGCTGGCCGCTGTCCTCGCCCTCGGCACCGTCCCGCCCCGCCGGCCGGCGACGGGGCCCACCACCCGGCCAACCGTCCCCGACCATCCCGAGAGAGGCCCCGTGCCCGACGTCCCCGAGGTCCTGTTCGTCTGCGTCCACAACGCCGGCCGCTCACAGATGGCCGCCGCCCTGCTCGACCACCACGCCCGGGGCCGCGTCCGCGTCCGCTCCGCCGGCTCCGCACCCGCCGACCGGATCAACCCCGCCGTCCACGAGGTGATGGCCGAGATCGGGCTGGACCTGACGAAACAGTTCCCCAAGCCCCTCACCGACGACGCCGTCCGCGCCGCCGACGTCGTGGTCACCATGGGCTGCGGCGACGCCTGCCCCGTCTACCCCGGCAAGCGCTACCTGGACTGGGAGCTGCCCGACCCGGCCGACCGGACCACCGACGACATCCGATCCATCCGCGACGAGATCGACGCCCGCGTCCGGGCCTTGCTCGCAGAGCTCACCGGGACGCTCTGAACGCGCCGTCCGGGCGGGCCGGAGCCCGTGCGGGCCGTCCCCGACGCGGATGATCCGGGATGAGGCGCCGTCGTCGGTGGCGATCACGTAGAGCTCGTGGGAGAGCGAACCCGCGCTGCGGGTGGCGCCGCTCGTCGGGGCGCGCTTGATTGGCCGAACAACCTTCCCGGCTACGCTCGCGCCCGTGGATGGACGCCCCAGCTTCGACGTCGGCCCGCTGAGCTCGGCGATCTTCCGGGTCGCCCGGCTGCACAAGTCGCTCGCGGCCCGCCTGCTGCGGGAGATCGGCCTGCACCCCGGCCAGGAGCTGGTCCTCATGACGCTGTGGCGGGACGGCCCGCAGCGCCAGGTCGACCTCGCCCGCACGCTCGACTCGGACGCGCCCACGATGACCCGCAGCATCGCGCGCCTGGAGAAGGCGGGCCTCGTCCGACGTTCACCCTCGCCCACCGACGGGCGCGCCACCATCGTCGAGGCCACCGAAGCGAGCCTGCCGCTGCGCGAACCGGTCGAGCAGGCGTGGGCCACCCTCGAGCGGCTCACGACCGACGCCTTGTCACGCCACCGGGCGTCCGAGGCGTTGTCGCTGCTCGCCGAGCTCGAGGCCGGACTGCAGGCCGCCGCGGACCGGGCCTCCCCCGACGCCCGCTGACGACTCTCCTTGAAAAGTTGGCCGAACAAGGAATAGGCTCGGCCAACTTAGTTGTTCGGCTAACTGAAGCACCGAACGGCCACCACGAGGAGCACCGATGTCCCAGCACACCGACGTCCGGACCCACCGGACCGCCTTCGAGCCCGTCCAGCTCGGCAGCCTGCGACTGCGCAACCGGATCGCGATGGCGCCGATGACCCGCAGCCGGTCCTACGACACCCACGCCACGCCCGACATGGCGACCTACTACTCCCAGCGCACCGGCGCCGGGCTGATCGTCACCGAGGGGATCCAGCCCAGCCCGGCCGGCCAGGGCTACCCGTCGACGCCCGGCCTGCACTCCGCGAGCCAGGTCGAGTCCTGGCGGGCGGTCACCGACGCGGTGCACGCCCGCGGCGGCACGATCGTCGCCCAGCTCATGCACACCGGCCGGATCGGGCACCCGAGCTCGACGGCCGCCGCCGGGCACGACGGCGTCGTCCCCGTCGGGCCGTCCCCGGTCCGCGCCGCCGGGCAGATCTTCACGCCCACGGGCCTGCAGGACCACGTGGTGCCGCGGGAGCTGACCGACGACGAGATCGTGGCCACCGTCGCCGACTTCGCCGACGCCGCCCGCAACGCCGTCGCCGCCGGCTTCGACGGTGTCGAGATCCACGGCGCCAACGGCTACCTGCTGCACCAGTTCCTCGCGACCAACGCCAACCGCCGCACCGACCGGTGGGGTGGGAGCCCCGAGAACCGCATCCGGCTGACCGTCGAGGTCGCCCGGGCCGTAGCCGACGCCATCGGCGCCGACCGCACCGGCCTGCGCCTCTCGCCGAACAACGGGCTCGGCGACACCCACGAGCCGGACCACGCCACGACCTACCCGCTGCTCGTCGCGGAGCTCAACGAGCTCGACCTGGCCTACCTGCACCTCGTCGACGCGGGCGCCCCGGCGCTCACGCCGATCCTGCGGTCCACGTGGGACGGCGCACTCGTCCTGAACGCCGCCACGCCGGACCCCGTCGACCACCCGCGCCGCCTCGATCTGGTCGAGGCCGGAGCCGCTGACGTCGTCTCCTTCGGCCGGCTCTTCATCGCCAACCCCGACCTGGTCACGCGCCTCATTGCCGGCGCGGAGCTCGCGTTGCCCGACATGTCCCGGGCCTACGGCGGCGACCACCGCGGCTACACCGACTACCCCGCCCTCGCGGCGTCCTGACCCCCACGAACTGTTCCGGAGGACGAACCCATGACCACCACATCCCCCGCAACCGGCCGCACCGTCGTCATCACCGGCGCCGCCGGCGGCGTCGGCGCCGCGCTCGTCGAGCGCTTCCTCGGCAACGGCGACCGCGTCATCGCCACCGACCTCTCCGCGGACGCCCTCGACGCCCTGCGCTCCCGCCTCGACGCCGGGGCCGACCTCGTCACCGTCGCAGGCAGCATCGCCGACGAGCACGACGTCGAGGCCCTCGCCGCCGCGGCACGTGACGCGGGCGGCGTCGACGTCCTGCTGAACGTCGCCGGCTTCTTCCCGTTCGACCACTTCGCCGACACCACCCCGCAGCGCTGGCGCACCGTCATCGACATCAACCTCACCGGCTACTTCCTCGTCACCCACGCCCTCCTGCCCCTGATGCGGGGCCGCGGGTGGGGCCGGATCGTCAACGTGGGCTCCGCGTCCATGTACCCGGGTGTCGCCGGCCAGGTCCACTACGTCTCGGCGAAGGCGGGCCTCGTCGGCTTCACGCGCAGCCTGGCCCGCGAGGTGGGCGACGACGGGATCACCGTCAACCTGCTCACCCCGGGCCTGACCCTCACCGGGCCCGTCCTCGACCACTTCCCACCGGAGCTGATCGCCTCCCAGCGCGAGGGTCGCGCCCTGCGGCGGGACCAGCACGCCGACGACCTGGTCGGCCCGATCTTCTTCCTCGCCTCGCCGGACGCCGACTTCGTGACCGGTCAGACGCTCAACGTCGACGGTGGCATGTTCATGAACTGATCCGGGTGGTCTAGCGGGTGATGCCGGTGTGGCCGAGGGAGTACCGGCCCGGTTGCGGCCAAACGCAGAGCCCGTGCGGGCCGTTCCCGACGCGGATGGTCCGGATGAGGCGCCCGTCGTCGGTGGAGATCACGTAGACGGAGCGGTGGTAGCGGCCGGAGAGCCACAGCTGGGAGCCGTCGGCGGTCACGTTGCCCATGTCGGGGCTGCCGCCGCCCGGGAGGTGCCATTTCGTGATGGCCTCGCCGGTGTCGGCGTCGAGGACGCTGATCGAGCCCTCATGGCGGTTGGTGACGAAGAGCCGCGTGGCGTCGCGGGAGAGGTAGAGCCCGTGCGCGCCGTGTCCGGTGGGGATCTCGCGGATCACGGTCGTGGCGGCGCCGTCGAGGACCCACAGCCCGTTCTGCTGGGCGTCGGCGATGTAGAAGACCGAGCCGTCGGGGGCGAGCTTGATGTCCTGCGGGCCCATCCTCGTGTTGCGGTGCGGCATGTCGATCATCCGCAGCAGGGAGCGGGTCACGACGTCGACGACGGCGACGCGGCCGGCGAACTCGCAGGTGAACACGGCGGTCCGGCCGTCGAGGCCGAACTCGGCGTGGTCGATCCCCGCGCAGTCCGGGGTGCGCAGCTCGCCGAGCTCGGCCCAGGTGCGGGGGTCGTAGAAGACCAGCCGGCGGAGGCGTTCGGCGACCGAGATCGCGACGGCGCCGTCCGGGGTGAAGTACATGTTGTACGGGTCGGTGACCGGGATGGCGGCGCCGGGGGTGCCGGTGACCGGGTCGAAGGGCACGATCTTGTTGCCCGTGTCGTCGGTGGCGTAGAGCGTGGTCATGTCCCAGGACGGCACGACGTGCTGCAGCTCGCCGCCGAGCCGGTAGGTGCCCACCGTGGCGAAGGTGGCCGGGTCGATCACCCGCACCTCGCCCGACTTCGTGTGCGGCACGTACACCAGCGGTTTCGCCGACCGGACCGCGGGCGAGAGCATCCCGGCGCCCGCGTCGGCGTAGACGTTGCGCCGGTCGGTGACCGGTGGCATGCCCGGCAGGGCGTCCGGGTCCGCGACGGGCGTCGCGACCGGTGGGTCCGCCGCAGCGGGCGGATCCGGTTCCGGGACCACGCCGCACGCGGCCAGCCCCGCGGCGAGTGCGATCAGCGCGACGAGCGCACCCGCGCGCCGCAGGACGGGGCCGCGGTGCCGATGCTCCACGGGTGTCGTCTCGCCCCGCCCGCCCCGAACATTTCGTCCTCGGGGTCGCGGGAAACGGAGCGCCAGCTCAGCGACCGACGACGGCGCCGCCGGGGGAGTCGAGGCCGCCGGCCGGGGCCACCGTCGCCGCTCGACGGGACGACCCGGGGCGGCGGGGTCATGTGTGCCGGCGAGGGGTGGGGCGGGTGGGACTCGAACCCACGACCTGACGGATTATGAGTCCGCTGCTCTAACCAGCTGAGCTACCGCCCCGGCCCAGCGAGGCTACCGAACCCGGGGACGGCGACGGCCCGCGGTCGGCCCGCTCCATCTGCGGCGCCGACCACCTCACATGTCACCGGCCCGACGCCCCTTCGACGGGCGCCGGGCCGGGAGTCCCCGATCTCAGTGGGTGAGGGTCTGGGCGCGCTTGCGGGCGTCCTTGGCCAGCCCGCTCGCCTGGTGGGCGACCTCGTGACCCACCGCGGTTGCGCGGGCGGCGACGTCGTGGCCGATCCTGCTCGCGAGGCCGGGGCCACGGTGGAGCCGCTCCTGCAGGCGGGCGCTGCGCTTCGCGGTGCGCTTCCGCAGCTGGGCGCCCCGCTTCGCCGCGCGCTTCTGCAGCTGCGCGCTGCGCTTCTCGGCGCGGCGGCGGGCCTTGGCGGCGCGGCGGCCCAGCTCGGCGGCGCGCTGCTCGAGCTCCGCCCGCGAGGAGGAGACGACGGGAGCGAGCCCGGCGGCGAGCCCGGTGACCGTGCCGCCCGCGCCGCGCGCGGAGCCGGAGAGCCTGCCGCCCGCCTCGTGGACGGCTCCGGTGACCCGGCCGGTCACGTCGGCGGCGGCACCGGTGACGGCGCCCGCCTGGGCGGCGGCGAGCCGCGCCGCGCGGCGGCCGCGCCAGCCGAGGGACGGCTTGCCGCCGGTGTCGGCGGCGGCGATCAGCAGGCCGCCGAGCAGGCCCACGTTCTTGAGGAAGTGGGTTTGCTGCTCCTGCTTGCGGTCGGGGTCGGTCTCCTCCCAGAACCGGTGGCCGGCCAGCGTGGTCGGCACCAGCGTCGCCGCGAGGGCGGTGGCGGCGAGGCGGGGGAACTTGCCGAACGCGAGCATCGTCCCGGCGACGACCTTCACGCCGCCGTCGATCTTGACGAGCAGCACGTCGTCGGGGCGGCGGTCGATCGGGGCGACGTCGGTCACCTTGTCGACCGCGGGCGCCATCACGTCGAGCATGGGCTTCGCGACCTGCGCGTGCGTCTCCGGATCGCGGAGGGCGTTGATGCCGCCCTGGATGAAGAGGGCGGCGAGCATGGGCCGGGCGAGTCGTCGAAGGAGCATGTCGACGCATCCCCGCCCCGGGCCCCACCCAAACGCCGAATGCCCCGAACGCTGTTTCGATCAAGAGGTGGTGCCATCATTCGGGGGTGACGACCCCAAGGCTGGCCATCGGGCTCGACATCGGCGGGACGAAGATCGCAGGCGCCGTCGTGGACGAGCGCGGCACCGTGGTGGCGGAACTCGTCGAACGGACACCGGAGGAGTCGGACGCCGAGTCGGTCACCGCCGTGCTGCTGTCGATGATCGACCGGCTCAGGGCGGAGCACGACGTCGTCACGATCGGGGTCGGCGCCGCCGGCATCGTCGAGTGGCCGGCGGGCAAGATGCTGTGGGCGCCGAACAACGCCTACCGCGACTGGCCGGTGCGCGAGCAGCTGGAGAAGGTCACCAACCTCCCCGTCACCGTCGACAACGACGCGAACGTCGCCGCGCTCGCCGAGGCCCGCCTCGGGGAGCCGTACCCGAACATGGTGCTGGTGACCGTCGGCACCGGCATCGGCGGCGGCCTCGTCATGGACGGCAGCATCTACCGCGGGCCCACCGGCATGGGTGCCGAGCTCGGCCACATCATCCTCAACCCGGACGGCCCACGCTGCGGCTGTGGCAACCACGGCTGCTTCGAGGCCTACGCCTCCGGCACGGCGCTCACGCGGATGGGCCGCGACGCCGCCGCCGACGACCCGGAGGGCGTGATCGCCCGGATCGGCGCCGAGGACGGCGAGGTCACCGGGCACACGGTCCTCAAGGCCGTGCACCGGGGCGACGAGGTCGCGAAGTCGCTGTTCGCCCGGCTCGGGCGCTGGCTCGGGGTCGGTATCGCCTCGCTCGCGAACATCTTCGAGGTCGACGCCGTGGTCGTGGGGGGCGGCCTGAGCGAGACGGGCGAGCTGCTGCTCGCGCCCGCCCGGGCGGCGGCCCGCGAGTACGCCTACGCCCCCACCGCGCGCGGGGTCCCGCCGGTCGTGCCGGCGACGTTCGGCGCCGACGCGGGCAAGATCGGCGCGGCGCTGCTCGCGCTCGACCACGCCTGACCCACCGGGCGCCGCTCAGCGACGGCGGCGGAACCCCTTCACTCACTAGGGTGGGGTCGTGACCCTCGTGCTCGGGCCGGTGCTGCGCCACGTCGGCGAGACCACGGCGTCGGTCTGGGTCCAGACCGACCGGCCGGCGTCGGTGTCCGTGCTCGGGTGCAGCGCGCGGACGTTCGAGGTGGCGGGCCACCACTACGCGCTCGTGCCGGTCACCGGGCTCACCCCGGGCAGCATCACGCCCTACGAGGTGGAGGTGGACGGCGAGCGGGTCTGGCCGCCCGCCGCGCACCCCTTCCCGCCCAGCGTCATCCGCACCCGCGGGGGCGCCGAGCGGCACCGGATCCTCTTCGGGTCCTGCCGCTACCCGAAGGTCACCGACCGCAAGATCGCGGCGCAGCTCGGGGTCGACGCCCTCGACGCGTACGCCGCGCGCATGGCGGGGCGCCCGCACGAGGAGTGGCCGGACGCGCTCCTGCTGCTGGGCGACCAGGTGTACGCCGACGAGCTGACGCAGCGGGACCGGCGGCGGATCACGTCGCGCGCCGACCGGCACCCGGACTGGCCGGACGACGAGATCGTCGGCTACGACGAGTACGTCGGGCTCTACCGCGACTCGTGGAGCGACCCGGAGATCCGGTGGCTGATGTCCACCGTGCCCACGGCGATGATCTTCGACGACCACGACGTGCGCGACGACTGGAACACCTCGGCCGCGTGGCGCGCGGAGATGAACGCCAAGCCGTGGTGGCGGGAGCGGATCCGCGCGGCGCTCGCCTCGTACTGGGTCTACCAGCACATCGGCAACCTGGCGCCCGAGGAGCTCGCCGCGGACCCGGACCACCGCAAGATCACCGGGCACGACGGGGACACCTGGCCGCTGCTGGTCGAGCTCGCCGACCGCGCCGACGCCGAGGTCGACGGCGCGAAGGGCGTGCGGTTCAGCTTCCGGTGGGACATCGGCCGCACCCGGCTGCTCATGGTCGACTCGCGCAACGGGCGGATCCTCGAGGACGGCATGCACCTCATGCTCGGCGAGTCGGAGTTCTCCTGGATCGAGCGCGAGGCCGCGGCGCCCGGGGAGGTCGACCACCTGCTGGTCGGCACGTCGGTCCCCTGGCTGCTGCCGCACGCCATCAGCGACCTCGAGACGGTCAACGAGATCGCCGCGGAGTGGCCGGGCCTGCGCGGCCGGATCGCCGAGGCCGTGCGGCAGGCCGCCGACCTGGAGCACTGGCCCGCGTTCCGGGCATCCTTCGACCGGCTCACCGCGATGATCGGCCGCGCGGCCCGCAGCGGCGTCGCCACGGTCACCGTGCTCTCCGGCGACGTCCACCACAGCTACGCGGCCCGGGCCGTCCTGCCGGACGGGCCGGCCGCGCCGGTGCACCAGCTGACCTGCTCGCCGGTGCACAACCAGATCCAGTGGTTCGTCCGACCGGGGTTCCGGCTCGCCTGGTCCCGCCTGGCGCGCCGGGTGGGCGAGCGGTGGGCGGAGCGGGCCGGCGCTCCGCCCAAGCCGCTGACGTGGCGGCGCCTGCTCGGCCCGCTGTTCGGCAACACGATCGCCACGCTCGACCTCGAGGGGCGCCGGGCTCAGGCTGTCTTCGAGCAGCCGGTGTCGTCTGCGTCACTCGCGGAACGAGCCCGTCTCGATCTCACCGGATGAGAGGGGTTCCCATGACGGCTACCGCCACCGACTCACCGTCCGCGATCGCGGGCCAGACCGTCGTGCTCCGGGCCACCACCGCCGAGCACGTGCCGGTGTTCCTCGAGATCCTGCGCCACCCCGACATCGCTCCCTTCTGGGCCGGCTACGACCTGGAGCGGGTGCGGCGCGAGCTGCTCGGCCCGCACGCGTACGCGATCGAGCTGGCGGGCGAGGTCGTCGGCGTGATCATCTACCGCGAGGAGAACGACCCCGACCACCGCCACGCCGCCCTCGACATCGCGCTGCACCCCGACCACCAGGGCCAGGGCCTCGGCTGCGACGCGCTGCGGGCGATGGTGCGGTACCTGTTCCACAGCCGCGGCCACCACCGGGTCACCATCGACCCGGCCGCCCACAACGAGCGGGCGATCCGCAGCTGCGCCCGCGCCGGGTTCCGGCCGGTCGGGGTGATGCGCAAGTACGAGCGTTCGGTCGACGGCAGCTGGCACGACTGCCTGCTGATGGACCTGATCAGCGACGACCAGCCGTGACGCGGGCCTCGCCGCTCTCCCACAGCGGGCCGGCCAGGAGCCAGATCCCAGCGACCACCCACACCCGCCCGATCCACCACCACAGCTCGTCGGCCTGCTCCGGCGAGGCGACGAACAGCACGAGCCCGCCGAGCACGACGGTCGTGATGGTGGCGGCCGTGACGACCCGGCCCCACTCGCGCCACAGGTGGGCGATGCGCTCGGGCGTGCCCTTCGCCGGCTTCACCGGTGGCGGGCCGCCGGCGAAGCGGTGGGCGAACCGGACGTCGGCCCAGCGGACGATGCTCGGCCCGAACGCCACGCTGAACCCGAGGTAGACGCCGGCCAGCCCGTGCACCGGGCGCGGTTCGGCGCCGTGCAGGAGGTCCAGCGCGACCGCGACGACCAGCACGACGTCCACCAGCGGGATCCCGGCGAGCAGCAGGGTGCTGAGCGCGCGCAGCCGCAGCAGGTACCGGGTGGCGAGGCCGAGCCCGAGCAGCACCCAGAACCCGGCCTCGCTCGCGAGGATCAGCGCGACGACCGGGTTGTCCCGCGCCAGCTGGACGAGGTCCCCCAGCTGGGCGCTCACGTCCAGCGCCCGACGACCGCGGACGGCCCGGCGAGCAGCGCCGCGGGGATGCCCGTCGCGACGACGATCAGAACGATCCCGGTGGTTTCCAGCATGGCCCGAGGCTCACACCGGGGACGGGGTCGACACATCCGGAGATGGCGGTACGCCCGGGTCATCCCTTCGATCGACAGGCCGGGCCGCGAAGGGTCAGAAGGGGGTGCGCGAGAGGAAGGTGCGCCAGACCGCGGGGTCGCCGAGGACCTGCAGGGCCGGGTCGTCGGCGGGGATCCGCCGCAGCACCGCCCGCAGCAGGTCGGCCGCCCGGCCGCGCACCGCCGCGGCGCCCTTGCCGTGCCCGTGCTCCCACGCGACGCGGCCGTCCGCGGACCGCACCAGCCACTCCCCCTCCGCCCCGAGGCCGTCGTCGGTGGCATGCAGGTGCAGGGTGGTGCCATCGGGCAGCGCGGGCCCGTCCGCTGGGACCGGGCGGGTCGCGAGGATGTCGAGCCACTCGCTCACGCCGTCCGCGGCGAGGCCGGGCTCGATCTCGTAGGGCACGCCGAGCGCGGCCGCCGCGTCGGCGCGGTGCACGGCGGCCTCGTGCAGCCGCCTGCGGATCCACCAGGCGGCGGGCCGGGGCCCGGTGAACGTCCAGACCGCGACGTCCGGTCCGGTCGCCTCCACCGCCTCGAGGAGCAGCCGGGGGCCCGCGGTCAGCCACCCCACCGGGTCGTCGGCGGGCGGCTTGCCGTCCGGCACCGTGCGGATGTCGACCCGCTCCTGCGCCCGCTCCCGCACGATCGTCGCGGCCCAGCGGTCGCCGCGACCGACGTGCGTGAGCAGCTGCCGCAGCGCCCAGCCCGGGCAGGTCGGGACGGGGGTCTGCGGGTCGGCGGCGGCGAGCAGCTCGGCCAGGCGCCGGTTCTCCTCGACGAGCGCATCGGCGGGCTTCATACCCTGACGCTAGCCCGTCAGGGGTAGCGGGGGTGGGCGCATGGCCGAAGTCCGGACGGGGTAGGAAACGCGTATGGCGCCAGAGAAACGGGAATGGTCGGTCCCCGGCCCGATCCGGGCTCTCCTGTGGTGGCCCGGCGTCGCGTTCGTGCTGGTGATGATCGCTCCGGAGTCCGCGGCGATGGGCATCGCCGTCTCCGGCGCCGTACTGATGGCGCTCGGCGCCGTCGTCCCGTTCGTGTCGCGACGGCTGCGCAGGGCCCAGCCGGCTCCCCCGCGGAGCATCGACGACCACCCGACCGTGGAGATGCCCACGGTCGAGCTCCCGCCCGCGGAGCGGGTCGCCTGAAGCTCATCGGCACCGGCCGCACGGCCGACGTCTACGCGCTCGACGAGCACCGCGTCCTGCGCCGGTACCGCGATCCCGGGCGCGGCGTGGTCGCCCGCGAGGCGGCGGCGATGGCGCACGTCGCCGCCCACGGGTTCCCCGCACCCGCCGTGTTCGCCGCCGACGGCACCGACCTCGTGATGGAGCGGCTGCACGGCCCCGTCCTCCTCGACGCCGTCGCCGCGGGCGAGCGCGACGCCGCGGACGCCGGCCGCGTGCTCGCCGACCTGCACGCCCGCCTGCACGACGTCCCGTCCCGAACCCGCGACCCGCACGAGCGGGTGCTGCACCTCGACCTGCACCCCGCGAACATCGTCCTCACCGGGCGCGGGCCGGTGTTGATCGACTGGACGAACGCCGCCGACGGCCCGCCCGGCCTCGACGTCGCCCTCACCGCGGTGATCCTCGCCCAGGCCGCGGTGGCCCCCGGCCACGAGCACGGCGACGCGGCGGCCCGGATGCTCACCGCGTTCCTCGGGGCGACCGGCCGACAGGCGCTCGCCCTGCTCGACCGAGCCGTGGCGCGGCGCGCCGCCGACCGCTCGATGACCCCGGCCGAGGTGCGCCTGCTCGACGACGCCGCCGCGCTCATCACCTCGATCGCCCGCTGACGGCCCGTTGTGCAGTTCACCCCTGGTTAGGTTGCACGTCCGATACTCGGAAGCCAAACTAAATTCAGGTGCGGGAGAGAGGACGAGCCATGGCAGAGCTGCACGCGCCGGCCAACCCGGTGCGCTTCGTCACCGCGGCCAGCCTCTTCGACGGCCACGACGCGGCGATCAACATCATGCGGCGCATCCTGCAGCGGCAGGGTGCCGAGGTGATCCACCTGGGCCACAACCGCTCGGTCGACGAGGTCGTCACCGCCGCGATCCAGGAGGACGTGCAGGGCGTCGCGGTCAGCTCCTACCAGGGCGGGCACATCGAGTACTTCACCTACCTGGTGGAGCTGCTGCGCGAGCGCGGCGCGGGCCACGTCAAGGTCTACGGCGGGGGCGGCGGCGTGATCGTCCCCCGCGAGATCGAGCTGCTGCACCAGCGCGGGGTGTCGCGGATCTTCTCCCCGGAGGACGGCCAGCGGCTCGGGCTCCCCGGGATGATCAACACGATGATCCGGGAGTGCGACGTCGACCTCGCCGCCACTCCCCCGCAGTCGTTCGACGGGCTGTTCACCGGCGAGCCCGCCACCCTCGCCCGGACCCTCACGCTCGCCGAGGCGGGGCGGCTGCCCGCCGACCTCGACCTCACCCCGCGCCGCCCGGTCCCCGTCCTCGGCATCACCGGCACCGGCGGCTCCGGCAAGTCCAGCCTCACCGACGAGCTCGTGCGCCGCTTCCGCCTCGACCAGGAGGACAAGCTGCGGATCGCGGTGCTCGCCGTCGACCCGACCCGCCGCCGCGGCGGGGGCGCGCTGCTCGGCGACCGGATCCGGATGAACTCGCTCACCGGCGACCAGGTCTTCTTCCGCTCGATGGCCACCCGCGGCACCGGCAGCTCGTTGCCCGAGCGGCTCGGCGACGTGATCGGCGTGCTCAAGGCGGCCGGGTTCGACCTGGTGATCGTCGAGACCCCGGGCATCGGGCAGGGCGACGCCGGGATCGTGCCGTTCGTCGACCGGTCGCTCTACGTCATGACGCCCGAGTACGGCGCCGCGTCCCAGCTCGAGAAGATCGACATGCTGGACTTCGCCGACGCGGTGGCGATCAACAAGTTCGAGCGCCGCGGGGCGGAGGACGCCCGCCGCGACGTGAGCAGGCAGCTGCTGCGCAACCGCGAGGAGTTCGGGGCGTCCTGGGAGGACATGCCCGTCTTCGGCACCAGCGCCGCCACGTTCAACGACGACGGCGTCACCGCGCTCTACCACCACCTCAAGGACATGCTGGCCGGCGACGGCCTCACCGTCGCCGAGGGCAGGCTGCCCCGCGTCGACCGCAAGACCTCGAGCCACGACGCGGCGATCATCCCGCCGAACCGGGTGCGATACCTGTCCGAGATCGCCGAGACCGTGCGCCGTTACCACGCCGAGACGGAGCAGCACGTCGAGGCGGCGCGGCGGCGCCAGCACCTGCGCACGGCGCGCGAGCTCGTGGGCGAGGCCGTCGACGAGGCGCTGCAGCAGGCCGAGCGGGACCTCCCGCCGGAATCGGCCGAGCTGCTCGACGGGTGGGCGGAAGTCGTCGAGGCCTACTCCGGCGACGAGATGGTCGTGAAGGTCCGCGACAAGGAGCTGCGCACCAAGCTCAACCGCGAGACGCTGTCGGGCAACAAGATCCCGCGCGTCGCGCTGCCGCGCTACACGGAGGACGCGGAGCTGCTGCGGTTCCTGCGCAAGGAGAACCTGCCCGGGCGCTTCCCGTTCACGGCCGGGGTGTTCCCGTTCAAGCGCGAGGGCGAGGACCCGGGCCGCATGTTCGCCGGCGAGGGCGACGCGTTCCGCACCAACCGCCGGTTCAAGCTGCTGTCGGAGCACTCGGAGGCCAAGCGGCTCTCCACCGCGTTCGACTCCGTCACGCTCTACGGGCACGACCCCGACACCCGACCCGACATCTACGGCAAGATCGGCACCTCCGGCGTCTCGATCGCGACGCTGGACGACATGAAGGCCCTCTACGACGGGTTCGACCTCTGCTCACCGAACACGTCGGTCTCGATGACGATCAACGGGCCGGCGCCGACGATCCTGGCGTTCTTCCTCAACACCGCGATCGACCAGGTGATCGACCGGTTCCGCGCCGAGGAGGGGCGCGAGCCGGACGCCGCCGAGCGCGAGGAGCTCACCGCCTGGGCGCTGCAGAACGTCCGCGGCACGGTGCAGGCCGACATCCTCAAGGAGGACCAGGGCCAGAACACCTGCATCTTCTCCACCGAGTTCAGCCTGCGGATGATGGCCGACATCCAGGAGTGGTTCATCCGCCACAAGGTGCGCAACTTCTACTCGGTGTCGATCTCCGGCTACCACATCGCCGAGGCCGGGGCGAACCCCATCACGCAGCTCGCGTTCACCCTCGCCAACGGGTTCACGTTCGTCGAGAGCTACCTCGCGCGCGGCATGAAGATCGACGACTTCGCGCCCAACCTGTCGTTCTTCTTCTCCAACGGCATGGACGCGGAGTACTCGGTGATCGGGCGGGTGGCCCGGCGGATCTGGGCCATCGCGATGCGGGAGAAGTACGGGGCGAACGAGCGGTCGCAGAAGCTCAAGTACCACATCCAGACCTCGGGCCGCTCGCTGCACGCCCAGGAGATGGACTTCAACGACATCCGCACCACGCTGCAGGCGCTGTGCGCGCTCTACGACAACGCCAACTCCCTGCACACCAACGCCTACGACGAGGCGATCACGACCCCGACCGAGTCGTCCGTGCGCCGGGCGCTCGCCATCCAGCTGATCATCGGCAAGGAGTGGGGCCTGTCGATGAACGAGAACCCGCTGCAGGGCTCGTTCATCATCGAGGAGCTCACCGACCTCGTCGAGGAGGCCGTGCTCGCCGAGTTCGACCGGCTCTCCGAGCGCGGTGGCGTGCTCGGCGCGATGGAGACCGGCTACCAGCGCGGCAAGATCCAGGACGAGTCGCTGCTGTACGAGCAGCGCAAGCACGACGGCTCGCTGCCGATCATCGGCGTCAACACGTTCGTGCGCGAGCACGACGAGGAGCCGCAGGAGGTCGAGCTGGCCCGCGCCACCGAGGAGGAGAAGCAGAGCCAGCTGCGGCGGCTCGCCGACTTCCACCGCCGCCACGCCGACGAGGCCCCCGAGGCGCTCCGCCGGCTGCAGGAGGTGGCCACGAGCGGCGGCAACGTCTTCGACGAGCTGATGAAGGCGGCCCGGGTCTGCTCGCTCGGGCAGCTGACCGACGCCTTCTTCGAGGTGGGCGGTCAGTACCGGCGCAACATGTAGCCCGGCCGGGCGGCGAGGACGGGGCGGCGCAGCGCCGGGGTCAGCGCCGCCACCAGCGCGATGCCCAGCACGCACATCAGCCCGCCCGAGACCGCTGCGACGCCCGCCGTGGTCGCCCCGGCCACCAGGCCCGCCCGGAAGTCGCCCAGGTGCGGGCCCGCCATCCCGACGATGTCCTCGACGGCGCTGACCCGCCCGCGGTAGGCGTCCGGGGTGGCGAGCTGCACGAGGGCGCCGCGGGAGACCACCGAGACGGTGTCCGCCGCGCCCGCGACGGCGAGGCAGCCGAGCACCATCCACAGCGTCGGCGCCAGCCCGAACCCCACCAGCGCGGCCCCCCACGTGCCCGCGGCCGCGAGCATGACGAGGCCGGGCCGGGCGGCGCGGGTGACCGCGCCCGAGGTGAGCCCGGCGCTGATCCCGCCCACCGCGATCGCGGAGAGGAACAGCCCGAGGGTCTGCGGGTCGCCGCCGAAGCGGTCGGCGTTGACGACCGGGAAGAGCGCGACCGGCATCGCGAGCACGGTGGCGATCAGGTCGGTGAGGAACGATCCCGCGAGCACCGGCTTGGACAGGATGAACCGCCACCCCGCGATGACCGCCGCGACGCCGGGCCGGGCGGCCTCACCGTCGGGCGGCAGCGCCGGGAGCCGCACCACCCCGTACAGCGCGGCCAGGAACGTCAGCGCGTCGACGGCGTAGCAGGCGGCCACGCCCCAGCGCGCCGCCAACACCCCCGCGGTCGCGGGCCCGATGAGCATGGCGGCCTGGAAGGAGAGGTTGAACAGCGCGAGCCCGGCCCCGACCTGGTCGGCGGGCAGCAGGCGGGCGGCGAACGTGCGGCGGGCGGGGGCACCCAGCGCACCGCTCGCCGACTGCAGCGCGACCAGACCGAGCAGCACCGCGAGCGAGCCGAGCCCGGCCAGTGCCTGCGCGGTCAGGAGGACCGCGGTGGTCATCTGGGCGAGCGTCGTGGCCAGGACGAGCCGCCTGCGGTCGACGGCGTCGGCGAGGGTGCCGCCCACGACCCCGAACAGCACCATCGGCACGGCCTGCGCGAGCCCGATCGCGCCCACGGCCACCGGGTTCGCCGTCAGCTCCCACGTCTGGACCAGGACGGCGACCACGGCGAGCTGTCCGCCGAGCGTGGAGAGTGCGCTGCCCCACCACACGCGGCGGAACGGCGGGCTGGACCGCAGCGGCCGGGTGTCGAGCAGCAGCTTCACGGCCCGGCCAGCCGATCAGCGATCCGGTCGTGGAACGAGCGGCGCGCGAGTGCCGCCTGCAGGTCCTGCACCACCTGCGTGACCGGGTAGGGGATCTCGGCGTCCAGCTCGGCGACCGCGTCCTCGGTGGCCCGCCACTCCGCCTCCAGGAACGGCAGCAGCTCCCGCGCCCGGTCGGTGAGCGCGACCTGCCGCGTGCGGGCGTCGGCCCCCCGCTCGGTGGTCACGAGCCCCTCCCGCTGCAGGGCGGCGACGGTCTGGCTCATCGCCGAGTGCGTCACCTCGAACGAGGTCGCGAGCTGCCGGATCGTCATCGGCCCCCGGCGGCCGAGCCGGATCAGCGGCCCGACGAACCGCGGCCGCACGCCGCCGATGCCGTGCTCGGCGTAGACGCGGGCGATGTCGGCGTCCATCGCGTCGAGCAGCCGGAACAGCGGGCCCCATCGGCCCCGCTCGGTGGGGTCCTGGCTCATGCCGACCATCGTAACAGCACTTATATAAGTGCTGTTACATCCGTTGCACCACGACGAGGTTGTCGATGTCGGTCGGGCCACCCGGCTCCCACGGGTTGCCTGGTGATCGAGGCAAGGAGCCCACCCGGGTCTGACCCTTCTCGGGTTCCGCGGAACCCGACGTGGAAGCCCCTCCTGCGGCGCCGCTCGTCGATGGATGGCGCCGATGCGGCTGGGGCCGAGGGTGATGCGTTGCAGGGCCCGCAGGATCACCTGGGTGTCCCCGGCAGCGAGCGCCGGGCGAGCGCCTCGTGCCGGTCGGGGGCATGGGCGGCCGGCACCGTGACGCCTTCGTGCAGCGGTGGGCGGTCGCCACGCTGATCCGGGCGTCGACGGCGAGGCGCGCCGCCGGGGTGGCGTCCCGGAACCAGCGCAGCACCTCACCCACCTGCACGCCGTCGGCCTCCCCGCGGCGCCGCGCCCACTGGGCCTCGACGAGCGCGGCCGCGAGGTGCTCGCGTTCGTCCCCGGTGAGACGGTGTGGCCGGACCGCTTCGCCGCGGTCGAGCCGCCCGACCGGCTCGCCCGGGTGGGCCGGCTGGTCCGGCAGTTACACGACGCCGTCGCGGGGTTCACCCCGCCCCCGGACGCGGTGTGGAACGTCGCCGGCCCCCGGGTCGCGCCTGTGGGACCTCGCCCACGCCGCGAAGGCGTTCGTCCCGCTCTCGGCCGACCCGGCCTGGCGGCGCCCCGACGCCGCCGCGCGCCTGCGGGTGCTCGCCGACGCCTACGGGCTCGACGAGGAGCAGCGCCGCCGGCTCGCGCCGATGCTGGCGCACCGCGCCCGCGCGATGCACGACCTGCTGGTCCGCGGCCACGCCACCGGCACCCAGCCGTGGGCCCGGCTCTTCGCGGGCGGCCACGGCGAGGTGCGGCGGCGCGACAGCGCGTACATCGAGCGGCACGAGCTCGATTGGCTCTCCGCGCTACTGGCCTGACCGCCGGTCCAGCACCTCGGGGTTCGCGCAGTTCGTCGGGCGCCCGCCGGACAGGACCGCGGCCACCTCCGCCGCGATCCGGGCCGCCGACTCCTCCGCGACCTGGCGGGAGGCGCCCGCGAGGTGCGGGGTGGCGAAGACCTCGGGTCGCTTGGGCAGCGGGTCGTCCGGGGCGGGCGGCTCGGGGTCGAACACGTCGAGCACGGCGGCCCGCAGGTGCCCGGACGCGAGCGCGGCGTCGAGGGCGCGGGTGTCGACCAGCTCCCCGCGGGCGGTGTTGACCAGCACCGATCCCGGGCGCATCCGGGCGAGCGCGGACTCGTCGATCATCTGCTTCGTCTCCGGCGTGAGCCGCGCGTGCAGGCTGACCACGTCGCTCGACGCGAGCAGCTCCGGCAGGTCCACCAGCCGCACGCCCACGCGCTCGGCGTCCTCGGCGGACGCGTACGGGTCGTGGGCGAGCACGCGGGAGCCGAAGCCGCGCAGCAGCTCGGCCACGCGCAACCCGACCGCGCCCAGCCCGACCAGCCCGACGGTGGCGGCCCGCAGCTCCAGCCCGGTGCGCTCGTAACGGAAGCCGGCGGCGTCCCACCGGCCGGACGCGAGGTCCGCGGCGGCGGCGGGCAGGCCGCGCATCGCGCAGATCATCGTGCCCACGCAGAACTCGGCGACCGCGCCCAGGTTGCGGCCCGGCAGGTACGCGACGAGCACGCCGGCCGCGGTGGCCGCGGGCAGGTCGACGTTCACCGGCCCGCCCCGGGTCACCCCGACCACCCGCAGGGTGGGCGAGCCCGCCCCGAGGACCTCGGCCGTGAGCGGGGCGAGGTGGGTGACCAGCGCGTCGGCGCCCCGCACCAGCTCGGCGAGCCGGGCCGGGTCGCCCGCCGCCTCCCGCACGCCGTCCACGGAGCGGAACGGCTCGGTGGGCCACGCGGTGTCGATCCGCCGGAACTCGCCCTCGACGCCCGCGTCGGCGAGCGCGCGAGCGAGCAGGTCCGCGGAGATGAACTCGTCGCCCGCGCACACCACGACGCTCATCGCAGCCGCTCCCCCGACTCGGGGTCGAACACGTGCACGCGCTCGGGTACCGCCGCGATCGTGACCGGGTCGCCCGCGCGCAGCTGGTGCCCCGGGTCCACCTGGGCCACCAGCTTGGTGTCCACGCCGGGCAGCTCCACGGTCGCGAGCCCGAACTCGAGCAGGTCCTCGAACACCAGAACGGTTCCCTCCAGGCCCGGGCCCTCGGTCGGGTGGCAGTCCTGCGGGCGCAGCCCGACCACCACGTCCTTGCCGTCGGGGACGCGCACGGCCGTCGCGAGCCCGCCGACGCCGCCGACCCGCACCCCGCTGCCGGTGCCGACGCCCGGCAGCAGCGTGATCGACGGCTCCCCCACGAAGTCGGCGACGAACGTGTCGGCCGGCGCGTCGAAGATCTCGTCCGGGGTGCCGAACTGCTTGATCACCCCGGCGTCCATCACGGCCATCCGGTCGGCGAGGCTGAGCGCCTCCAGCTGGTCGTGGGTGACGACGATCGTGGTGTAGCCGAACTCGCGCTGCAGCACCTTGAGCTCGCGGCGCACCCGCTGGCGCTGCCCGGCGTCGAGGTGCGAGAGCGGCTCGTCCAGCAGCAGCACCGGGGGGTTGCGCACCAGCGCCCTGGCGAGCGCCACCCGCTGCTTCTGGCCGCTGGACAGGTTCGCGGGCCTCAGGTCGAGCAGGTCGGTCATCTCCAGCCGCTCGGCGATCGCGTCGACGCGGGCGTTCACGTCGCGCGCGCGGCGCGCCTTCAGCCCGTAGGCCAGGTTCTCCCGGACGGTGAGCGGCGGGTAGAGCGCGTAGCTCTCGAAGCCGACGCCGACGTTGCGCTTGCCGGGCGGCAGGTCGGCCACCGAGCGGTCGCCGATGAGGATCCGCCCGGACGTCACGGTCTCCAGCCCGGCGATCATCCGCAGGGTCGTGGTCTTGCCGCACCCGGACGGGCCGAGCAGGGCGACCAGCTCGCCGGGCTCGATGTCCAGGTCGATGCCCTTCACGGCCTCGAACGGCTCGCGGCCGCGGGCGGTGTAGGTCTTGCGCAGCGACTCCAGTCGCAGGCGCTGCGCGGTGGCGGTGCCGGTGGTGGTGGCGGTGGTGGTCATCGGGCCCCTCCGGTGAGCACGCCCTCCGGCCGCCGGGCGGCGCCCAGGCGGGCCCCGTCGGCGGAGAAGACGTGCACGCGGTCCCAGTCGACGGCGAGGGCGACGTCCCCGCCCTCCTGCACGCGGTGGTCGGAGGTGACGGTGATGATCTGCACCCCGGCCACGTCCACCGACAGCTCGACCGACCGCCCGAGCCGCTCGGCCAGCACGACCTTCCCGTGCAGGACGAGGCGTTCGGTGGACGGGGCCTGATCGACGATCTCCAGGTCGCGGGGCCGGATGCCGACCTGGACCCGGCCGTCGGCCACCGGGGCCCCGACGGTGAACGCCTTCCCGACCCTGGCCTCGCCGCCGCTCACCTCGGCGTCGAGGAGGTTCATCTCCGGCTGGCCGAGGGCGCGGGCGACGAACGTGTCGACCGGCTCGTTCCAGACCTGCGCCGGCGTGCCGACCTGCACCAGCCGCCCCTCCCGCAGCACCCCGATCCGGTCGCCGAGGGCGAGCGCCTCCTGGTAGTCGTGGGTGACGTAGAGGGTGGTCGTGCCGGACAGCTCGCCGAGCTGCTTGAGCTCGGCGCGCATGGCCGCGCGCAGCTTGGCGTCCAGGTGCGACAGCGGCTCGTCGAGCAGGTAGACCTCCGCGGGCCGCACCAGCACGCGGCCGAGCGCGGTGCGCTGGCGCTGCCCGTTGGACAGCTCCCGCGGGAAGCGCTTGAGCAGGTGGTCGATGCCGAGCGTGGTCGTGACCTGCTTGATGCGCTCGGCCTGCTGCTGCGGCGTCCAGGTGCCGTTGCGGCCCGACCGCAGCGGGGAGGCGAGGTTCTCCTCCACCGTCTTCTGCGGGTAGAGCGCGTAGCTCTCGAACGCCATCGCGACGCCGCGGTCGTAGGGCTCGACCCCGGTCATGTCCCGGCCCGCGATGCGCACCTCGCCCTCGACCTGGTCGACGAGCCCCGCGATGCTCTTGAGCGTGGTCGTCTTGCCGGCGCCGGACGGGCCGAGGATCACGAAGAACTCGCCGTCGGGCAGCTCGAGGTCGATCCCGTGCAGGGCGACCGTCTTGCCGTAGCGCGCGACGAGGCCCTTCACCGAGAGGGAACCCACTACGACTTCACCGCCCCGAACGACAGGCCGCGCACGAGGTACCGCTGGATCGACAGCGCCACCAGCAGCGGCGGGAGCGCCGCGATGATCGCGGCCGCGGCCGTCAGGTTGTAGTAGGCCTGCCCGCCGCCGCCGAGGAAGCGGGTGACGGCCACCGTCACCGGCGTGTTCTGGCTGCCGGTGAGGATCAGCGGGAACACGTAGTTGTTCCAGGCGAAGATGAACGCGAGCAGCGCCGCCGCCGCGATCCCCGGCCGCACCAGCGGGAGCGCCACCATGAGGAACGCGCGCTTGCGGGTGTAGCCGTCGAGCAGCGCGGCCTGCTCCAGCTCGGCGGGCATGTCCTGGAAGTACGACCGCAGGATCCACACGATCAGCGGCATCGTCACCAGCTGCAGCACCCAGATCATGCCGACGTTCGTGTCGAACAGCCCGATCTGGTTGTAGATCACGAACAGCGGGACGATCACCATCAGCTCCGGCGCGAACCGGAACGACAGGATCGTGAACATGACGTCGTTGGAGCCGCGGTACTTCCAGCGGCCCGCCGCGTACGCGGCGGGGATGCCGATGACGAGCGACACGATCACCGCGCCCACGCAGTTGATCACGCTGGTGAGCAGCGCGTCGGTGAAGTCGACGCTGGTCAGCCGCTCGCCCTCGGACGACAGGACGGTCGCGAAGTTCTCGAGCGTCGGGGTGAACGCGAAGTAGGTGCTGATCTGCTCCGCGTCGGTCTTGAGCGCCAGGAGCACCATCCAGACCAGCGGGAACAGCGAGAACACGAACCAGGCCAGCAGCACCAGGTCGGCACCGATCGATGCCGGCGAGAACCGCCGCTGGCCGGGCCCCAGCTCCCTGGCAGCCATCTACTCCTCCGATCCTGCGGCGCGCCGCTGGGCCTTGCCCAGCACGCTCACCAGGTAGCGGGCGGTCAGGAAGACGATCACCCAGAGCAGGAACATGTAGGTGCTGCCCCTGGAGTACTGCAGCTGGATGATCGAGTTCTGGTACGCGCCGATCTGCAGGGTGCGCGTGGCGTCGCCCGGCCCGCCCGCGGTCAGCACGAACACGTGGTCGAAGATCTTCAGCGAGTCCATGAAGCGGAAGATCACCGCCACCAGGATGTAGGGCCACATCATCGGCAGCATCAGCCGCCGGAACATGTAGAACCAGCTCGCGCCGTCGACCGCCGACGCCTCGAACGGCTCCTTCGGCAGCGACCGGATCCCGGCCAGCACGAGGATCGCGACGAACGGCGTGTAGATCCAGACGTCGACGAGGATCACCGACCAGATCGCGGTGGTTTCCCCGAGCCAGTCGAACGTCGAGCCGAGCCCCAGCACGTAGTTCAGGACCCCGTACTGCGGGTTGAACATCAGGCCCCAGATCACGCCCGCGATCACCGGCGCGATCATCAGCGGCAGGATCAGCACCCGCTCGAAGATCCGCCCGATCAGCGACGACCGGTTGAGCAGCAGCGCGATGCCGACGCCGAGCACCGTCTCGACCACGGTGGCGACCACGGCGTAGAAGAGCGTGACGCGCACGCTCGACCAGAACGCCGGGTCGGACAGGGTGTTGGCGAAGTTCTCCAGCCCGACGAACACCGGCTGGCGCACCACGGCCGCGTAGTTGAGGAACGCGTAGTAGGCGCCCAGCACGAACGGGTAGAGGATCCCGACGATGATCAGCACCGCCGGGATCGACAGCACGTACGGCCGCAGCCCGCGCCGCCAAGCCGGCACCGGTCGCGGCTCGCGCTGCACGACCGGCGCCGGGGTCCTCGGTGGGGCGGTGGTGGTCACGAAGGCCCTCCGTCAGCTCGCACGGTTGACCGCCGCGGTGTTCGCCTCGGCGAGCGCGTCGAGGCGCTCCTTCGCGTCCTGGCCCGCGTAGATGTCCTGCAGCGCCACCGCCCACTCCTCGGTGGTCTCGAAGAACGAGGTCTGCGGGGTGAACTTGATGTCGGTGGAGGCGATGACCTTCTCGAAGGTCTCCTGGTAGCCGGGGAAGTTGCCGAGCGTCTGCTTGAACGCCCCGTCGAACACCGACTTGCGGGTCGGGTCGGCGAACCCGGCCTGGCCGGTCTGCACGGCCTTGGTCTGGGCCTCCTTGCTGGTGGCCCACTGGATGAACAGCCACGCGGCGAGCTTGTTGCGCGACGCCGAGTTCATCGCGAGCGACCAGGTCCACAGGTTGGTGGCGTAGTTGCCGTCCGGGCCGGCCGGGCCGGGGTGCCAGGCGAGGTTGCCGGCCTGCGCGCTGTTGCCCGCGATGTTCTGCGGGTAGGTGGCCGAGTCGGCGTCGTAGACCATGTACGCGGTGCCCGCGCCCAGGTCGCCGGTGCAGTCCGGGTACTCGTAGTTGGTCCACGAGGTCGGGCCGGCGGCCTTGGCGAGCTCGACCCACTTGCGCGTGAAGTCGACCGCCTGCGGCGAGTTCATCGTGGCCGTGAGCTGGTCACCCTGCAGCTCGTAGTCCTTGCAGCCCTCGCGGGTGAACTGGGTCATGAAGCCCGGGTGGATGGTGGCCCACGAGCGGGACCCGCGGAACGCGATGCCGTACTTGTTGTTGGCCCGGTCGGTGAGGTCGATCGCGAGCTGGATGAGGTCGTCGAACGTCTCCGCGGGCCGGATGCCGCGCCGGTCGAACTCGGTCTTGTTGTAGCAGATGACGTTGGTCTCGAAGCCCCACGGGATCGCCCACTGCCCACCGGTGCCGAGCGGGCTGCCGATCTGGAAGTCCCACGACGTGGAGCGGCGCAGGCCCTCGTAGATGTCCTCGAAGTCGTAGTCGGGGTGGGTGGCCGAGGAGTTCTCCAGCCACGGCCGCAGATCCTCCATCCACCCGGGAGGCCCGTAGGTCCAGATGAAGTAGGCGCCGATCATGAAGGCGTCGTAGTTGCCTGCGCCGCTCGCGAGCTCGGTGTTGAGGCGGGTGAAGTAGTCCGCCTCGGCCACGAGGTCGGCCTTCACCGTGATGCCGGTGAGCTCGGTGAACTCGGCGAGCAGCGGCTGGAAGGCCACCTGGTACGGGTGCGGGGTCTGCAGGATGGAGATCTCGGCACCCTCGGCCTTGCGCCAGTCGAAACCCCCGGTGACCTCGGCGGCGCCGTTCTCGGTCGCTGGGCCGCCTCCGGTGCCGAGGCCGCAGGCGGCGAGCAACGACGACGCGCCGACGGCTGCGCCGCCGACGCCGAGCATGCGCAGAACATCGCGCCGGTTGGGGGTCCAGAGGTCTCGGCGGGTCATGCGGTCCTCCCTGCGATCGGGACCGGCTCGTCTGCGGTGACGGCCGGTGAGGTCGGGACGTTGAGGGCCAGCAGTGCCGGGGGCCGGTCGGGCTCTGCCGGCACGCGCAGGCGGGTGGCGGCTGCGTTCTCCAGCCGCGGGAGCACGGCGCGGTAGCGGGCGAGGGGGACGCCCAGCCACGCGCACAGCGCGAGGCGCAGCAGCGTGTTGTGCGCGACGACCAGGACGGAGCCGCCGTTGTGGCGCTCGGCGATGTCGCGCAGGGCGCGCACGGCGCGCTCGGCGGCCTCGGCGGGCGGCTCGGCTCCGGGGAACGGGTTGGCGACCGGGTCGGCGACGAAGGCCCGGACGACCTCGGGGTGGGTCTGCCGCAGCTCGGCCAGCGTGCGGCCCTCCGCGATGCCGAAGTCGACCTCGCGCAGGTCGCTCACCACCTCGGTCTCGAGTCCGAGCGCGGCGGCCACGGGCGCTGCGGTGGCGAGGGCGCGCGGCACCGGGGAGGAGACGAGCGCGTCGAAGCGCTGCTGGCGGGCCCAGGCCGCGAGGGCGAGGGCCTGGGCCTGTCCGGTCTCGTCGAGGGGGACGTCGCTCACGCCCGCGTAGCGGTTCTCGCCGTGCCAGATGGTGCGCCCGTGCCGGACGAGCGTGAGCTGGGTGCTCATGCCGCACCCCCGGCGGCGGCCCTGAGCTCCAGCCAGCCCCGGTCCTCCAGCGCCTCCACCAGCCGGCGGTAGCCCTCGGTCAGCTCGTCGGCCCGCGCCGGGTTCGGGTCGAAGCGGCGGCGCACGCGCACCATCTCGGCCGCGGTGGCGGCGAGGCGCCCGCGCGGGGCCGCGGCGAGCACGGCGGACCCGATCGCGGAGCCCGCGTGCTCCGGCACGGCGACGGGGCGCTGCAGCACGTCGGCGCGCAGCTGCGTCCACCAGTCGTTGCGGCTGGTCCCGCCGGTGGCGACCACGGGGCCCGAGACGTCGGCGCCCAACCCGGCGAGCACCTCGAAGGCGAGGCGCTCGACGTAGGCGACCCCGTGGGCCACGCGGTTGAACCGGTCGACGAGGTCGGGCTCGGCCGGGCCGTCGACGTCGAAGCCCTCCGCGGCGTCGGCGACGAACGGGAACCGCTCACCCCGCCCGACCAGCGGGTAGGTCGCGCCCGCGGGCACCCCCCGGTCCCGCGCGCGCTCGGTCAGCGCGTCGAGGTCGGCCCCGGCCAGCTCGCTCGCGAGCACCCCGGCGCCGGTGCTGGACGCGCCGCCGGGCAGCCAGCCGCCGTCGGGGTTGCGGTGGCAGTAGACGGCCCCGGTCGGGTCGTGGAGCAGCTCGGTGGTCGAGCCCTTCAGCACCAGCGTGGTGCCGAGCGCCGAGCACCACTGCCCGGGCGCGAGCGCCGCGGTGGCCACCTGCGCGGCGCACCCGTCGGTCATCCCGGCGACGATCGGGGTGCCCGCCGGGATGCCGGTCTCCTCGGCCGCGGCCGCCGACACCACGGCGACCCGCTCCCCCGGCGCCACCACGGGCGGCAGCAGCTCGGGATCGATGCCCAGCCGATCGAGGACCGCGGCGGGCCAGGCGTCGCCGAGCAGGTCGTAGCCGGTCTTGAGGGCGTGGCTGTAGTCGGTGGGCACCGGGTGGCCGGCCAGCCGCGCACCGATGTGGTCGGCCTGGTGGGCGAGGCGGTGCCCGGCGGGCACGGCGTTCCGGCCGGCCAGCCACACCACCTTGGGCAGCGCCCAGCTGGCCTGCATGCGGTACCCGAGCGCCGTCCAGAGCTCTTCGCCCTCGTCCTGCACGCGGGCGGCCTCCGCCGCGGCCCTGCGGTCGTCGTACATCAGCGCGGGCCCGACCGCGCGCCCGCGGGAGTCCTGCACGACGAGGGTGCCGGAGGTCGAGTCGATGCTCACGCCGCCCACCGGGCGCCGGTCGCGCCCGGCCAGCGCCTCGCGGGTGGCGAGGCAGGTGGCGCGCCACCAGTCGTCGGGGTCCTGCTCGTGCCGGTCCCCGGTGCGGACGTCGCTGCGGAGTGCCGCCGACCCGCTGCCGACCACGGCGCCCGAGCCGTCGACGAGCACGGCGCGCACGCCCTGCGTGCCGAGGTCGATCCCCAGCCAGAGGGGGGAGTCGACGGGCGCGGGATCGGGCACCGGTGCTCCTTCGTCTCGACGCTGCCGTAGCGGGCGCGCAGCGGCCTGTGCGCGGCGACACAGTAGGACGGCCTACATCTCACGTCAACACGTTGTTGTCACACCGAGATCCGTGAAGTCTGCTCCGACCACTGCTAGCGACGACGTCGAACTTCACATCGAAACCAGTGTTGTTCACATCAGAACTTGACGGATCGGCTCCGACGCGCTGTGATGCCAGTCGCAACGGACCTGTGAAGGAGGCGAGCGGTGGCCGAGCGGGAGGTGGGCGCGCCCCGGACCCCTCCGGACGCGCCGCGCACCCTCGGACCGGAGGGACGCCAGGCCCGCATCACCGAACTCGTGCTGAGCACCGGCAGCGTTTCGGCCCAGGAGCTGGCGGAGACGTTCGGGGTCTCGGTCATGACGATCCACCGCGACCTCGACGAGCTGCAGCGACAGGGCGTGCTGCGCAAGGCCCGCGGCATCGCGACCGCCCAGCCCAGCGGCACCTTCGAGTCCAACGTCGAGTTCCGCGCGAAGGCCAACGTCGAGGCCAAGCGGGTGATCGCCCAGCACGCCTGCCGCCACCTCGAGCCGGGGATGTCGGTGCTGCTGGACGACTCGACCACCGCGCTGCAGATGCTCCCCCACCTGCCCGCGCTCGCCCCGCTCACGGTGGCCACCAACTACCTCGCCGCGCTGGTCGAGCTGTCGAAGATGCGCGACGTGCACGTGGTGGCCCTCGGCGGCCACTACGACCCGCAGCACGACTCGTTCCTGGGCTCCACCTGCGTGGACGCGGTGCAGGCCATGCGCTTCGACGCCGCGTTCGTCAGCACGTCGGCCGTGAGCGACGGCTACGCCTTCCACCAGGAGGACAAGATCGTCGCGGTGAAGCGCGCGATGGTGGAGGTCGCCACGCGCAGCCACCTGCTCATCGACCACACGAAGCTCACCCGCCGCGCCCTGCACCGGCTCCTGCCGCTGAACCGGTTCACGAGCGTCGTCGTCGACGCCGGCGCCTCCCCCCGCGACCTGGCCGCGCTGCGCGAGAACGACGTGCTCGTGGAGGTCGCGGGGCAGACCGACTGACCCCGATCGACACCCGAGAGGATCGCCCATGCTCCTGCACGACGAACGCGTCCAGCTGGTCGAGTACTGCCGCCGGATGCAGGCCGACGACCTCACCGTCGGCACCTCGGGCAACCTGTCGGTCCGTTCCGGCGACCACATCGCGATCACGCCGAGCGGCGCGGCCTACGAGGACCTCACCCCGGAGTCGATCTGCGTGATCGACCTGGACGGCAACCCCGTCGAGGACGGGCTCGAGCCGTCGTCGGAGGTGCCGATGCACACCTCCGTCTACAAGAGCACCGACGCGAAGGCGGTGGTGCACACCCACCCGCTCTACGCGAGCACGCTGTCGGCGGTGGTCGACGAGCTGCCCGCCGTGCACTACATGGTCGCGCTGCTCGGCGGGCCGGTGCGCGTCGCGCCGTACGCGACGTTCGGCAGCCCGGAGCTCGCCGAGAACAGCATCAAGGCGATGGAGGGCCGCTACGGCGCCATCCTGCAGAACCACGGCGCCACCACCTACGGCGACAGCCTCGCCAAGGCCTACACCCGCAGCATCTACCTCGAGTGGGTCTGCCGGATGTACTACCAGGCGAAGCTGTTCGGGCAGCCGAACATCCTCTCCGACGAGGAGATCGCCCGCGTCGCCGAGAAGCTGACCACCTACGGGCAGACGGTGCCGAGCTCGTCATGACCCGCACCTGGCTCGGCATCGACGCCGGGACGTCGGTCGTCAAGGCCGCCCTCTTCGACGACGAGGGCGAGGCGCTCGCCGTCGCCGGCCGCCCCCTGGAGCTCGTCCACGCCCCGGACGACGGCGTGGAGCAGGACCTGGACGCGATCGTCTCGGCGATCGTCGACGTCACCCGCGAGGCCGCGGCCGGGCACACCCCGCACGTCGTCGCCATCACCGGCCAGGGCGACGGCTGCTGGGTCACCGACGAGGCCGGCCGGGCCGTGCGGCCCGCGCTGTCCTGGCTCGACGGCAGGGCCGCCGCCATCCTCGCCCGGTGGAACGCCGAGGGCGTCACCGAGCGGGTGTTCCGCATCAACGGCACCACGGTCTTCCCCGGCGCACCCGGCCCGCTGCTCGCGTGGCTCGACGAGAACGAGCCGGAGGTGCTCGACCGAGCCACCACGGCAGGTGCCTGCAAGGACGCCGTGTTCACCCGGCTCACCGGCGAGCGGGCCACCGACCCCAGCGACAGCTCGATGCCGTTCGGGGACGGCACCGGCACCGGCTACAGCGACGGCGCCCTCGCCGCGATGGGGCTCGCCCACCGCCGCGACCTGCTGGCGCCCATCACCGTGCCGATCCCGCAGGCGCCGCTGTCCGGCCCCGGCGCCGAGCTGCTGGGCCTGCCCGCGGGCACGGCGATCAGCTCCGGCCCGTTCGACTTCCCCGCCTGCGCGCGCGGCGCGGGCGTCCGCGCGATCGGCGATGCGCTGCTGATCGTCGGCACCACGCTGGGCTGCATGGTCCACGTCGACCGGCTCGCCACCGAGGGCGACCCCGCCGGGTTCTCGGTGGCCACCGGCGAGCCGAACCGGTGGCTGCGCGCGATGCCCGCGATGGTCGGCACGGCGTCGATGGACTGGATGCTGCAGACCCTCGGGCTCGGCGTCGACGCGATCGACGCGGCGCTGGCCACGAGCCCACCCGGCGCGGGCGGGGTGGAGGTGCTGCCCTACTTCGCCACGTCCGGCGAGCGGGCCCCGTTCGTCGACCCGCACGCCTCCGGCCAGGTCACCGGGGTGCGGCTGACCACCACCCGCGACGACCTGCTGCGCGCGGTGTGCGAGGGCCTCGGCTACGCGGCCCGCCACTGCTTCGACGCCGCGGGCGGGGCCACCCGCATCGTGGCCTGCGGCGGCGGCACCCGGTCCCGGCCGTGGCTGCAGGTGTTCGCCGATGTGCTCGGGGTTCCCCTCGAGCTCGCGCGCACCCCCGAGGTGGGGGCCCGCGGCGCGGTGCTCGCCGCGGCCGCCGCCCGCGGCGAGGACCTCGACGTCGAGACCTGGACGGCCCCGGAGGACGTCATCGAACCCGACCCGACCCTGCGCTCCTTCTACGACGACGGCTACGCCCGCTACCTCGACCACGTGCAGGCGGCCCGGCCGTTCTGGGCCACCCGGCGGGCCTCGGCGGTGGTGCGCTGATGGGCGCCGCCGACCTGTCCCCCGCCGCACGCGACGCCGCGCTCTCCGCCGCGAAGGGCGGCAGCTTCGACGTCGCCGTCGTCGGCGGGGGCGTCACCGGCGCCGGCGTCGCCCTCGACGCCGCCGCCCGCGGCCTGTCCGTCGTGCTGCTGGAGGCGGGCGACCTCGCCTCCGGCACGTCGTCGCGCTCCGGCAAGACCGTGCACGGCGGGCTGCGCTACCTGGAGCAGCTGAACTTCAAGCTCGTCGCGGAGGCCCTGCACGAGCGCGACCTGATGGTCCGCACGCTCGCCCCGCACCTCGTCGCGCCCGAGCCGTTCCTGTTCCCCCTGACCAAGCGCTGGGAGCGGCCCTACATCGGCGCCGGCGTGCTGCTGTACGACCTGATGGCCGCCGCCGGGCGCACCGGGGGCCGGGGCGGGGTGCCGCACCACCGCCACCTGACCCGCCGCGGCGCGCTGCGCGAGGCGCCCGGGCTCGACCCGAACGTCGTCACCGGCGCTCTGCAGTACTACGACGGCCGCATGGACGACGCCCGGCACACGCTCGCCGTGGCCCGCACCGCCGCGTCGCTCGGCGCGGTCGTGCTGAGCCACGCGCCCGTGGTCGGCGTGCTACGCGACGGGGCGCGGGTCACCGGCGTCACCGTCGAGGACACGCAGACCGGCAGCCGCTTCGACGTCACCGCGTCGGTCGTCGTCAACGCCGCCGGGGTGTGGGCGGCCGACATCCAGGCCATGGCGGGCCCCGCGACGTTCGCCGTGCAGCCGGCCAAGGGCGTGCACCTCGTGGTGGAGAAGGGCGCGTTCGACTCCCGCACCGGCATCCTCGCCCGCGCCGAGGACTCGGTGATCATCCTGCGCAAGTGGTTCGGGCACTGGCTGCTCGGCACCACCGACACCGCCTACGACGGCGACCGCCGCGCGCCGACCGTCGAGCCGGAGGACGTCGACTACCTGCTGCGCAACGTCAACCGCTACCTCGCCCGCCCGCTCACCCGCCGCGACGTGCTGGGCACGTTCGCCGGGCTGCGCCCGCTGCTCGCGCCGGTCGCGCGCGACACCGCCACCACGTCGGCGCTCTCCCGCGACCACACGGTGATCTCCGAACCCGCCGGGATGGTCACGGTGGTCGGGGGCAAGTACACGACCTACCGGCGGATGGCGCGCGACGCCGTCGACGCGGTGGGCCGGGCCATGGGCGGTGCGCTGCCGCCGTCGCCGACGGCGAACCTCCCGCTGGTGGGCGCCGCCGGCTGGGAGGCCGTGGCCAACCGGGTGCCGCGGCTCGCCACCGAGCACGGGGTGCCCGAGGAGCACGTGCGCCGGATGGTGCACCGCTACGGCGCCGAGCTGCCCGACGTCCTCGCCCCGATCCGCACCGACCCCGCCCTCGGCCGCCCCCTGCCGGGCGCCGAGGGCTACCTGCCCGTCGAGTTCCTGCGGGCCGTCACCCACGAGGGCGCGCTCAGCCTGGTCGACGTGCTGCACCGGCGGACCCACCTGTCGATCGAGCGCACCGACGCCGGCCTGCCCGCGGCCCCGGCCGTCGCCGCGCTCATCGCGCCGGCGCTCGGGTGGGACGCCGACCGGCAGGCCCGGGAGGTGGCCGCCTACCGGGCGGAGGTGGAGCGGGACCGGGCCGGGCTGGGCGCCGAGCGCGCCGGGGCGTCCTGAGGTCGGGGCGCCGGTGGGGTGCGCCGTCGATGACCGTCCGCCACCTGGCCCGCGCCGAGCGCGCCGACCTGCTCGCCTTCCTCCGCGGGCTGACGCCCGAGCAGTGGGAGGCGCCCTCGCTGTGCGCGGGCTGGCGGGTGCGCGACGTCGTCGCCCACGTCGTGAGCTACGAGGGACTCGGCGGGCGGGAGCTCGCCCGCAGGCTCGCCCGGGGGCGGCTGCGGCTCGCCCGGACCAACGCGGTCGGGGTGGCCGAGATGGAGCGCGCCGCGCCGGGTGAGCTGCTCGCGCAGCTGGAACGCCACCTCGAACCGGAAGGGCTCACCACCGGGTTCGGGTGCCGCGTCGCCCTGCTCGATGCGCTGATCCACCACCAGGACATCCGCCGCCCCCTCGGCGCGCCGCGCGCGATCCCGGCCGAGCGGCTGGTCCCCGCGCTCGCGTTCGCCCGCTTCGCGCCGCCGATCGGGGCCGTTCTGGCGCGCCCGCGGGCTCCGGCTGATCGCGACGGACGTCGACTGGTCCGGCGGGCGCAGTCCGGAGGTGCACGGGCCGGGCGAGGCCCTGCTGATGGCGATCGCGGGCCGCCGCGGCGCCGTCGAGGAGCTCGACGGACCGGGGCAGCCCACGCTCGTCGGCCGGATCTCCTGACTACTCAGCCGGCGGTGGGCTGCAGCAGCGTCTTCACCATCCCGTCCTTCTTGGCCTGGAACGTCGCGTAGGCCTCGGGCGCGGCGTCGAGCGGGAGGCGGTGGGTGGCGAAGCCGTCCACGCCGAGCGGGTCGCCGTCGGCCAGCAGCGGGAGGATCTCCGGCACCCACCGGTGCACGTTGGCCTGCCCCATCCGCAGCTGGATCTGCTTGTCGAACAGGGTGAGCATCGGCAGCGGGTCGGCCATGCCGCCGTAGACCCCGCTCACCGAGATCGTGCCGCCGCGGCGCACCAGCTCGATGGCCGAGTAGAGCGCGTTGAGCCGGTCCGCGCCCGCGGTCTCCATGAACTTCGCGGCCACCGCGTCCGGCAGCAGGCCGGCCAGTTGGTGGGCGAGCTTGCCGACCGGGGAGCCGTGCGCCTCCATCCCCACGGCGTCGATCACCGCGTCCGGGCCGCGGCCGTCGGTGAGCTCGCGGACGTGGTCGGCGAGGTCCCGGCCGTGCGCGGAGAGGTCGAGCACGGTGATCCCGCGGGCCCGGGCCCGCTCGAGCCGCTCGGGCACCACGTCCACCCCGATGACGTGCTCGACGCCCCGGTGCCGCGCGATGCGGGCGCTCATGTCGCCGATCGGGCCGAGGCCCAGCACGAGCAGCGATCCCCCGTCCGGCACCGCCGCGTACTCGACGGCCTGCCACGCGGTCGGCAGCACGTCGGAGAGGTAGACGAAGCGGTCGTCCGGCGGGCCGTCCGGCACCTTGATCGGCAGCTGGTCGCCGAACGGGACCCGCAGGTACTCGGCCTGCCCGCCCGGCACCTGGCCGTAGAGCTTCGTGTAACCGAACAGCGACGCGCCCTTGCCGTGACCGCGCACCTGCGTGGTCTCGCACTGCGAGTGCAGGCCCCGCACGCACATCCAGCACGTGCCGCAGGAGACGTTGAACGGGATGACGACCCGGTCGCCCGGCGCCAACGCGCCCACCTCGCGGCCGACCTCCTCGACCACGCCCATCGGCTCGTGCCCGAGGATGTCGCCCTCGTCGAGGAACGGGCCGAGCACCTCGTACAGGTGCAGGTCGGAGCCGCAGATACCGGTGGACGTCACGCGCACGACCACGTCGGTCGGTGACTGGATGGTCGGATCGGGCACGGTGTCGACGCGCACGTCGCGCTTGCCGTGCCAGGTGACCGCTCGCATGGGGACTCCTCGGGGACGGGGCCGTCGAGGGAGCGGTTCCCGCCACTGGCCGCCGGAAACGGGACGAGACGGCCCGATCGGCCCGCCGGAGCCGGGCCCGGCCGGTAGCGTCCGCCCCGTGGCGACGAGCGACGGCGCGGCGACCCTGCGGCCCGCCCGCCCCGAGGACGCGCGGGCGGTCGCCGAGATCTGGCGCGTCGGCTGGCGCGACGGCCAACTCGGCCACGTCCCCGACGAGCTGCTCGTCGCGCGCACCGACGCCTCCTTCGGCGAGCGCGCCCCCGCGCGGATCGCCGACCCCGCGACCGACACCGTGGTCGCGGTCGTCGACGGCGCCGTCGCCGGGTTCGTGATGGTGGTCGGCGACGAGGTCGAGCAGGTCTACGTCGCGCCGGCGCACCGCGGGACCGCGGTGGCGCCCACCCTGCTGGCCGAGGCCGAACGGCTCGTGCGCGCGGGCGGGCACGAGCGGGCGTGGCTCGCCGTCGTCGCGGGCAACGCCCGCGCCCGCCGCTTCTACGAGCGCAACGGGTGGCGCGACGAGGGGCCCTTCGACCACATGGCCGAGGGCCCGGACGGCCCGATCCGGGTGCCCGCCCACCGTTACGCGAAGTGACGACGGTAACGATCCAGTCGCGGACGTTCAGGGCCCCGGGGCGGGGGTACGCCGTCGCCTGAGGGGAAGTGCCACGACCGTGCGAAACCCCCTCGTTCCCGAGGAGGAAACGCAACACATGGCAACGTCTGCAAACCCCGTGGCCGTCCGCAGGCCCGTCCAGCTCGCCGCACTCGTCGTGGGTGTCGTGTTCCTGCTGGTCGGCGTGCTCGGCTTCATCCCCGGCATCACCACGAACTTCGACAGCCTCACCTTCGCCGGCCACCAGTCGGAGGCGCTGCTGCTCGGCCTGTTCCAGGTGTCGGTGCTGCACAACATCGTCCACCTGCTGTTCGGCGTCGCCGGCCTGGCGATGTCGCGCACGGCGGCGGGCGCCCGCACCTTCCTGATCTACGGCGGCGTGGTCTACGCCGTGCTGTGGGTCTACGGGCTCGTGGTCGACCCGACCAGCGCGGCGAACTTCGTGCCGCTCAACACCGCCGACAACTGGCTGCACCTGCTGCTCGCCGTCGGCATGATCGGCCTCGGGGTCACCCTGGGCCGCGACCGCCGCGCTGCCGTCTGATCGGTAGCGCATGGGTTAACCTCCGCGGCGGAAGAGCATCCGATCTCGTACAACGGAGTCAACAGCTGATGCCGCGCGACCCGTACGCCGAACTGCCAGAGGTCCCTTCCTTCACCGTCACCAGCACGGACATCGCCGACGGCGAGACGTTGCCGGCCCCGCAGCGGTCCGGCATCTTCGGCGCCGGCGGGGAGGACCGCTCGCCTCAGCTGTCCTGGAGCGGCTTCCCCGCCGAGACCCGGTCGTTCGTCGTGACCTGCTACGACCCCGATGCCCCCACGGCGTCGGGGTTCTGGCACTGGGCCGTGGTCGACATCCCGGCCTCGGTCACCGAGCTGCCGTCCGGCGCAGGCGACGAGAGCGGCAGCGGCCTGCCCGAGGGGGCCTTCCAGCTGACCAACGACGCCGGCCTCGCCCGCTACCTCGGCGCGGCCCCGCCGCCCGGGCACGGCCCGCACCGCTACTTCTTCGTCGTGCACGCCGTCGACGTCGAGAGCCTGGGCATCCCGCGCGACGCCCGGCCGGCGTTCCTCGGGTTCAACCTGTTCAGCCACACGCTGGCGCGTGCGTCGATCGTGCCGGTCTACGAGAACAAGGGCTGAGCGAGGGCTGAGCGCTCACCCGGCCGGGCGCTTGGCCCGGCTGGGCTGCACCCGCGTCGGCTCCCCCGGCATCTTGGGGTACTCCGGCGGGTAGGGCAGGTCGCCGAGCCCGCGGTCGCGCTCGTCGGCGGCGTACCACTCGAGCGCGGTCTCCAGCCCGCCCACGGCCTCGTCGATACCGGCGTGGGGGTCACCGCGCTCGGCGAGGAGCCCCGGCACGGTGCGGACGTCGAAGTCCTCCGGCTCGACGTCCGGCAGCGCCTCCCAGGTGACCGGCATCGAGACCGTCGCCCGCGGGCGGCCGCGCACCGACCACGCCGAGGCGATCGTGCGGTCGCGCGCGGCCTGGTTGTAGTCGAGGAACACGCGTTCGCCGCGCTCCTCCTTCCACCACGCGACGGTCGCCTTGTCGGGCAGGCGGTCGGCCACGCGCCGGGCGATGGCGATGACGGCGTGCCGGACCTGCACGAAGTCCCAGTCGGGCCGGATGCGGCAGGCCACGTGCACGCCGCGCCCGCCCGAGGTCTTCGGCCAGCCGACCAGCCCGGCCTCGTCGAGCACCTCGCGCAGCACCGCGGCGACGGCCACGGCGTCGGCGAAGTCGGTGCCCGGCTGCGGGTCGAGGTCGACGCGCAGCTCGTCGGGGTGGTCGGGGTCGGCCCGGCGGACCGGCCACGGGTGGAAGTCGAGGGTGCCCATGTTGGCGGCCCACACGAGCACGGCGGGCTCCGTCGGGCAGAGCGAGTCGGCGGTGCGGCCGCTCGGGAACGTCACGCGGGCGGTCTGCACGTAGGGCGGCGCGCCCTTGGGCAGGCGCTTGGAGAAGAACGACTCGCCGTCCACGCCGTCGGGGTAGCGCTTCAGGTTGGTGGGCCGCTCGTACAGCGCCCGCAGCAGCGGCTCCGACACCTCGAGGTAGTAGCGCACGACCTCGCCCTTGGTGATCCCCCGCTCCGGGAAGTACACCTTGTCCGGGCTGGTCAGGCGCACCTCGCGGGGCCCGTCCGGACCGGGGACGGACAGCAGCTCCGCCGCGCTCTTGCTCGCCACGCCCGGGACGCTACCCGCTACGCTGGCCGCGATGCCCGATCTCCACGAACCGGACCGCCCGGGCCGATCCCGGCAGTTCGACGACGAGCTGCTCGGGCTCGACCCCGACGACCCGGAGGCCCAGGCCTTCGCCGCGCACCTCGACCGCATGCAGCGCCAGCGCCCCGCCTTCACGGTCGAGGGCTACCTGGAGGGCATCCGCGACTTCGCCGAGTCCGCCAACCGCGCCGAGGGCGGGCGCAGGCTCGCCGCGGTCACGGTGGTCGTGCTGCTCCTGCTCGGCGTGGCCTACGTGGTGTGGGAGGCGCTCGTGTTCATCGCGGGGGCCCTCCCGTGAGCCCCTCCGGCGAGCCACCGTCCTCGCGCGAGCCGACATAGTCTGGGGGCATGGATCCCGCCACCGAGCCAGCCCCGAAGGTCGTCAAGTCCGACGCCGAGTGGCGCGCCCAGCTGACCCCCGAGGAGTACCACGTCCTGCGCCAGGCAGGCACCGAGCGGCCGTTCACCGGCGAGTACACCGACACGAAGACCAAGGGCGTGTACCGGTGCCGCGCGTGCGGCGCCGAGCTGTTCCGCTCCGACGCGAAGTTCGAGTCGCACTGCGGCTGGCCTGCGTTCTTCACCCCGCTCGCGGGCGACGCGGTGATCGAGCGGGAGGACCTGAGCCTCGGGATGCGGCGCGTGGAGGTCCTGTGCGCCACCTGCCACAGCCACCTGGGCCACGTCTTCGAGGGCGAGGGCTACCCCACCCCGACGGACCTGCGCTACTGCATCAACTCGATCTCGCTGCGGCTGGAGCCGGACGAGGACTGACCGTCACGGCAGGGTGGCGACCAGGTCACCCGGCTGCACCCGCGGGCCCGTGAAGAACGGCGTCTCGGCCCGGACGTGCCTGCGCGCGTCCGTGGCCCGCAGGTGCCGCATGAGGTCGACGATGCGGTGCAGCTCGTCGGCCTCGAACGCGAGCAGCCACTCGTAGTCGCCGAGCGCGAACGACGCCACCGTGTTGGCGCGGACGTCCGGGTACTCGCGGGCCTCCCGGCCGTGCTCGGCGAGCATCCGCCGCCGCTCGTCCTCGGGCAGCAGGTACCACTCGTAGGAGCGGACGAACGGGTAGACGCACAGGTAGCGACGCGGCTCCTCCCCCGCGATGAACGCGGGGACGTGGGCCTTGTTGAACTCGGCGGGCCGGTGGATCCCCACCTGGCTCCACACCGGGGTGCTCACCCGGCCGACCGCGGTGGTGCGCCGCAGGTCGGCGTATGCAGCCTGGAGCGCCTCGACGTTGTCGGCGTGCCACCAGACCATGTAGTCGGCGTCGGCCCGCGTGCCGGCGAGGTCGTACACGCCCCGCACGGTCACGCCCTTGCCGGCGAGCGCGTCCAGGAACTCCGTGAGCTGGCTCGCCGCCGCGCCGCGGTCGTCGCCGAGCCGGCCCGGCTCGACCCGGAACACCGACCACATCGTGTAGCGGATGGCGCTGTTCAGCTCTTCGTAGTCCAGGCTTGCCACGCGTCCCATCCTGCCACGCACCGCCGGTGCCTCAGCCCGCGCCCGCGGTGGCGCCCAGCACGGTGGCGACGAGGCTGCGCGCCAGCTCGGCGCGCTGCTCGGCGTCGAGCGGGGCGCCCGCGAAGTCGGCGAGGAACGCCTGCTGGAAGCACGCGCCGAGCAGCAGCCGGGCCATCGCCCTCGGGTCGGCGGACGGCGCGAGCCGGCCCAGGAGCTGCTCCGCGGCGAGGTAGCGCGCCAGCACCTCCTCGGGCATGCGCGGGCCGCCGCCGAGCTCGCGGACCCGCTCGCGGTGGGCGACGAGCAGCGCCCGCGAGGAGTACAGCGAGACGGCGATCGGGAAGCTGTCGGCGTAGAAGGCGACCGCGGTCGCGACCACCTGCTCGAGGTTCGCCCGCACCTCGCCCTCGCCCGCCTCCAGCCGGGCGAGCAGCTCGGCCAGCTCGGGCAGCTGCTCCTCGAGCACCCGCAGGAAGATCTCGGTCTTGTCCTGGAAGTGCTTGTAGAGCGCGGCCTCGGAGTACCCCGCGGCCCGCGCGATCTCCTTGGTGGTGGCGCGCGCGTAGCCCTCGGTGCGCATGATCCGGGCGGCCGCGCCCAGGATGTCCTCCCGCGTTCCCACGTGCCTCCCGAAGCAGGTCCTCAGCGTTCCCTTGACGGTGAGTGAGTACTTACCCACTCTAGTGGTGAGTGTTCACTAACCGAAGGAGGACGGCATGCGGATCACCGTGTTCGGCGCGACCGGGGGGACCGGCCGGCACGTCGTGCAGCAGGCGCTCGACGCCGGGCACGAGGTCGTCGCGGTGGTCAGGGACCCCGCCCGGCTCGCCACCCCGCCCCGGGAGGGCCTGACCGTCCGCACCGCGCAGCTGGACGACCGGGCGGCCGTCCTGCGGGCGGTCGCGGACGCCGACGCCGTGGTCGACGCACTGGGGGCGCGCACGAGCGGGCCGACCACGTTCCGCGCCGACGCCGCGCGGGTCATCACGGCGGCCATGCGCGATGCGGGCGTGCGCAGGCTCGTGGCGGTGAGCGCGAGCGGCGCGCACCGCGACGGCGACGCCTGGCCGATCCGGGTGGTGGTCAAACCGCTGCTCGGCCTCGTGCTCCGCCACCAGTTCGCCGACATGCTGGCCATGGAGGAGGTGGTGCGCGGAAGCGGCCTCGACTGGACGATCGTGCTGCCCCCGCGGCTCACCGACCGGCCGGCCACCGGGCGGATCGCCCGCCGCGTCGGGGGCAACGTGCGGGGCTCCTACTCGATGACCCGCGCCGACCTCGCGACCGCCGTGCTGCAGGCCGTGACGGACGAGGGGGTGCGCAGCGCAGCGCTGTCGGTGGCGGCCGGCTGATCCCCGGCTCGCGGCCGCGACCACGCACCGGCACGATGTGGCCCCGACGGGTGACGATGATCGGGAGGGGCCGAGTGGTGGACGACGCCGCGGACGGGATGACCGGCCGCTACCTGCTGGTGCTGGACGACGACTTCCTCGACGACACCGACCGGGCCAGGGTGGCGGTGCAGGAGGTCTGCGGCGGCGAGCGGCCCGCGACCACCCGCGAGGGCGCCCCGGCACCGGGCCGCCCCCGGCTCTTCCCCGAGCTGGGCGTGGCCGTCGCGGAGCTGTCGCCGCAGCAGCTGGCGGCGGCGCGCGCGGACCGGCGGCTGCTGGGCGTGGAACCGGAGCGGGTGCGACACGCGATCGGGCTGTCGGAGGAGTACCTGCGCGGCTTCCGCGACGCCGCGCAGTTCCTGCACGCCCAGCTCACGGCGGGCGCGGTGGCGGCGGCCCAGTTCGGCGACACGGAAGAGCTGACCTGGGGCCTGCAGGCCACCGGCGTCGCGGAGTCCCCCGAGACCGGGGCCGGGATCGCGGTCGCGGTGCTCGACACCGGGCTCGACCTGGAGCACCCCGACTTCGCGGGCCGCGACGTCGAGACCCGGTCGTTCGTCGCCGGCCAGACCGTCCAGGACGCCCAGGGGCACGGCACCCACGTCGCCGGGACGGCCTGCGGCCCGCTCGCTCCATCGAGCGGGCGGCGTTACGGGGTCGCCCACGAGGCGCGCCTCATGGTCGGCAAGGTCCTCGGCGACGACGGCACCGGCACCGACGCCGACATCCTCGCGGGCATGAGCTGGGCGATCTCCTCCGGCGCCCAGATCATCTCGATGTCGCTCGGCGCCGACGTCCGGGCGGTCTCCACGGCCTACGAGACCGCGGGACGGCGCGCGCTGGCCACGGGGACGCTCGTCATCGCCGCGGCGGGCAACAACGCCCGCCGCTCCGCGGGCAACCCCGGCTTCGTGGGGGTGCCCGCGAACAGCCCGTCGATCATGGCCGTCGGCGCGGTGGACCCCTCGCTCGCCGTCGCCGACTTCTCGGCCGCGAGCAGCACCGTCGACGGCGGGCAGGTCGACATCGCAGCACCGGGGGTCGACGTGCACTCGTCGTGGCCGCGGCCGCAGGTCACGCGGACGATCTCGGGCACCAGCATGGCCACCCCGCACGTCGCGGGCATCGCCGCGCTGTGGGCCCAGCGCACGGGCGCGCGGGGCCAGCAGCTGTGGGCGCAGCTGGTGCAGGCCGCGCAGCGGCTGCCGCTGCCGGCGAGCGACGTCGGCTCCGGACTGGTCCGCGCGCCCGGCGCCTGACACGCTGGTCACATGCCCGAGAAGGTCACGGTCTCCCTCGCGGACGACGCGGTCGCCCGCATCGACGAGGTCGTCGCCGCGCTGGAGCACGGCGGGCTGCGCGTCGAGCAGGTGCTGCGCGCGATCGGGGTGATCACGGGCTCGGTGGACACGGGGCGGGTGAAGGCGCTGGGCGACGTCGCGGGCGTCGTGGCGGTCGAGCCCGAGCGGACGGTGCGGCTGCCGCCGCCCGAGTCGGACGTGCAGTAACCCGGTCAGCGGGTGGCGGCCACCCGCTCCGCGGCCGTGCGCCCGGTGGCGATGCAGGCCGGCACGCCGACGCCGTGCAGCGCCGCCCCGGCCACCGCGAGGCCCGCGGGCAGGCCCTCCTCGATCGCGCGCACCCGCTCGAGGTGGCCCACGCCGTACTGCGGCAGCCCGCCACCCCAGCGCTGGACGTGCGTGGCCACCGGGGCGGCGGTGATCCCGGTGAGCGTCGCCAGGTCCGCCCGGGCGCGGGCGACCAGCTCGGCGTCGTCGACCTGGAGGGTCGTCGCCTCGCCGAAGCGGCCCAGCGACGCCCGCAGCCGCACCAGCCCGCCGTCGGCGAGGTGGGCCCACTTGGTCGAGGAGTGGGTGAACGCCTTGACCGACAGCGGTTCGTCGGCCGCGACGAGCACCCCCGATGTGGGTGGGAGCGACGCGGCGTCCTCGGCCCGGTAGGCCAGCGCCACCACGACCGACGAGGCGAGCTCGATCTCCCCGGCGGCCTTGGCCGCGACGGGCGCCGCCGACGCCAGCAGCCGGGCCGCCGCGGGCGCGGGGACCGCGAGCACGACGGCGTCGACGTCGAGCGCCTCGGGCGCCGTGGTGGGCCCGAGCACGAGCCGCCAGCCGCCCTCGGTGCGGTGCAGCTCCCGCACGGTGGCCGACAGGCGCACCTCGGGCGCCGCGGCGCGCACGAGCGCGTCGAGCAGCACCCGGTAGCCACCGCGCACGGCCCCGAAGACGGGCCCGCCGGGCCTGGCCGAGTCGCCGCTCACGTCGCGGCTCGCGGACGGGGCGCGGGCACCGCCCGCAGCCCGGTCGGCGGCCGCGGTCAGCGAGGGCGCGCCCTCGTCGAGCGCCGCCGCCAGCGCGGGCACCGTGGCCCGCACGCCGAGCGCGTCGACGCGGCCGGCGTAGACGCCGCCGAGCAGCGGGTCGGCGAGCCGGTCGGCGACCTCGTCGCCCATCCGCGAGCGCAGCAGCGCGCCGAGCGCCACGTCCCCGCCGGGCTCCCAGGACAGCGGCCGCTGCGGCTCGGCGGCGACCGCGGCGAGACCCGCGGGCGACAGCAGCCCGTCGAGCCGCGCGGCGCTGGTCGGGACCCCCATGAGCGTGCCGGGCGGCAGCGGCCCCGTGCGGCCCGCGGCGCGGATGGACGCGGCGGCGGGGGTCGGGTGCACCAGCGCGTCGGCGAGCCCCAGCTCGGCGAGGAGGGCGGGCACCTCGGGCCTGCGGACCAGGAACGCCTCGGCCCCGACGTCGAACGGCGCACCGGCGAGGTCGACGGTGTGCAGCACTCCCCCGACCCGGTCCCGCTGCTCCAGGACCGTGATGCGGGCGGCCGGCCCCAGCAGGGTGCGCAGCCGGTGCGCCGCGGCGAGACCCGAGATCCCACCGCCGACCACGGCGACGCGGCTGGTCACGGCTCGAGCGTGTGCACCAGCTCGACGAGCCGGGTGAGGACGTCCGGGTCGGTGTCGGGGAGCACCCCGTGCCCGAGGTTGAACACGTGCCCCGGCGCGCGGCGACCCTCCGCGGCGACGCGGCGCGCCTCGGCCTCGACGGAGGCGGCGTCGGCGAACAGCACGGCGGGGTCGAGGTTGCCCTGCACCGCCACGCGCCCGCCGGTGCGGCGCGCCGCCTCGTCCAGCGGCACCCGCCAGTCGACGCCCACGACGTCGGCGCCCGCGTCGGCCATCGCGCCGAGCAGCTCGCCGGTGCCCACGCCGAAGTGGATGCGCGGCACCCCGGCGCCTGCGACGCTCTCGAGCACCCGCGCCGAGTGCGGCAGCACGTGGCGGCGGTAGTCGCGCTCGGACAGCGCCCCCGCCCACGAGTCGAACAGCTGGACCGCGTCGACCCCGGCCGCGACCTGCGCCCGCAGGAACGTCGAGGTGATCTCGGCGAGCCGGGACATGAGCGCGTGCCACACGTCCGGCGCCGAGAGCATCAAGGCCTTGGTGTGCTCGTGGTTGCGGCTCGGGCCGCCCTCCACGAGGTAGGACGCGAGCGTGAACGGGGCCCCGGCGAAACCGATCAACGGGGTGTCACCCAGCTCGGGGATGAGCAGCCCGATGGCGTCGGTGACCGGGGTGACCTGCTCGGGGTGCAGCGGCGGGATCCGCTCGACGTCGGCCATCGTGCGCACCGGGTGCGCCACCACGGGCCCGGTGCCCGCCACGATGTCCACGCCGACCCCGGCCACGTAGAGCGGCACGACGATGTCGGAGAACAGGATCGCGGCGTCGACCCCGTGCCTGCGCACCGGCTGGAGCGTGATCTCGCAGGTGAGGTCGGGGGTCAGGCAGGCCTGCAGCATCCCGGAGCCGGCCCGCAGGGCCCGGTACTCCGGCAGCGAGCGGCCGGCCTGGCGCATGAACCACACCGGTAGCCGCGACGGGCGCTCCCCGCGCGCTGCGGCGAGGAAGGGCGCCGCGGGCAGGTGCCGGCGGGGGTGCACGTCGGAGGCGGGCATGACGGTCATGGTCCTGCCATCCTCCCACGCCCCACCACGGCGTCACCGATCGGCGGTCGGCGTCCCACAGTCAGGTGGCGCCGAGTGCGGCGCGTCGCAGCTGCGGATCACCGAGAGCGACCTAAAGTCCACGCTCGTGTCCGACGCGCCCGCCCCACCACAGGAGTTCCAGCAGGCCGTCGCCTCGCTGCGCGCCGTGCGGCCGCGACCCGAACTCCTGCTCTCCCCGCTGGACGCGCCGCCGCGCCTCGCCCCGTACACGTGGGCGTTCAGCGTGGAGGCCGTGACCGAGGACGGCGACCCCTCGGAACCGGATACCAGCGGCCGGCTCATCCTCCTGCACGACCCCGCCGGACAGGACGCCTGGGAGGGCACCTTCCGGCTCGTCTGCTTCGTCCAGGCCCGCCTCGAACCCGAACAGCTCGGCGACGAGATGCTGCCGGTCGTCGGCTGGTCGTGGCTGACCGAGGCCCTGGAGGTCGCAGGCGCGGAGCACGTCGCCCTCGGCGGCACCGTCACCCAGACCTCGTCGGTGCGCTTCGGCGACATCGCGGGCCCCCGCCGCGACGACGACGTCGAGCTGCGCGCCTCCTGGACCCCGGTGGGCACCGACCTGTCGCGACACGCCGAGGCGTTCTGCGGCCTCGTGGCGTCCGCGGCCGGCCTCCCACCCGTCGGAGTGCTCCCGCTGGCAACTCGTCGAGGCTGATGCGAGACACGGTCTCGATCGGGTGATCCGGGGGCTCACCAGCGGGTACGATGCTCGGAGTGATCAAAATCCTCACCCGGACGAGTGGATCGGCATCGACAAGGCTGTAACTTTCACCCAGAGAAGTTCGATCCGATACACGACGTTAGACCGCTTGGGGGGCTACGCTTCCTCCACGACACCTCCTCGGGCGGTCGGGCGAGTAGTTCCATCCGACCGGGGGACTGGTGCCGGTCGGGGGGCAACGACCGACTCCAGGGAGGTAGTGACGTGGCCGTTGTCGGTCAGGGCACACCGGTGCGGGGCGCCTCTGGGCACCCCTCCACCCATGCTGTGCTGTCGCCCGCGATGGTCCCGCACCCGCGGGAAGAGCTGTTCTCGGTGCTGGTGGTCGACGACCACCCGCTCCTGCGCGAGGCGATCGCCGCGCGCCTGCGCTCGATGGGCGCGGGCACGGTGTACGAAGCCGCCTCGGTGGCGGAGGCGCGCGCACGTGCGCACGCCAACGGACCGTGCGATCTCGCCATCCTCGACCTGGGCCTGCCCGACGGCAGCGGGCTGGACCTGGTCACCGAGCTGCGATCGCTGGGGTGGAACCGCCTCGTCGTGCTCGCATCGTCCGACGACCCGTACGCGGTGCGCTCGGCGTTCCAGGCGGGCGCCCAGGCGTACCTGCTCAAGTCCGCGTCCGCGGCGATCGTCACCGACGGCGTCAAGCGGGTGCTGGACGGCGGCGTGTACGCCGACCCGACCGTCGCGCCGCTGCTCGCCACCGGTACCCGGGTACCGGGCACGGACAACACCCCGCGCGAGCTCTCCGCTCGCGAGGTGGAGGTCCTGCAGCTCGTGGCGGACGGGCAGTCCAACAAGGAGATCGGCGAGGCCCTGAGCCTGTCGGCGCTCACGGTGAAGAGCCACCTCTCGCGCATCGGGCGCAAGCTCGGCACCGGGGACCGCGCTCAGATGGTCGCGCTGGCGATGCGTGCCGGGGTCATCCGCTGACAGAAGAAGCACACGCAGGCGAAGACCCGGACGCACCGGGGCCGGTCCCGTTGCTGCGACCGGCCGATGGGCTGCCTCCGGTGGTCGCCGACCGCACCGCGCTCCACCGCACCGCCGCCGCCGTCGCGGACGGCAGCGGGCCCATCGCCGTCGACGCCGAACGGGCGTCCGGATTCCGGTACTCGCAGCGGGCCTACCTGGTCCAGTTGCGGCGCGCGGGCGCGGGCACGGCGCTGATCGACCCGATCCCGCTCGGCGGTGATCTCTCGGCGCTCGCGCCCGCCCTCACCGGGCCGGAGTGGGTGCTGCACGCCGCCAGCCAGGACCTGCCCTGCCTGGCGGAGGTGGGCCTCGCCCCGGCGAAGCTGTTCGACACGGAGCTGGCCGCCCGGCTCGCGGGGTTCCCGCGGGTCGGGCTCGGGCCGCTCGTGGAGCAGCTGCTGGGTCTGTCGTTGGAGAAGGGGCACGGCGCGGCCGACTGGTCGCGCCGGCCCCTGCCCGAGGACTGGCTGGTCTACGCCGCGCTCGACGTCGAGGTGCTCGTCGAGCTGCGCGACGTGCTCGCCAGGGAGCTGGCCGCGCAGGGCAAGCTCGAGTGGGCGCTGCAGGAGTTCGAGGCCGTCCGCACCGCCCCTCCGCCCGCGCCGCGGGCCGAGCCGTGGCGGCGGCTGTCGGGGGTGCACAAGCTGCGCAAGCCGAAGCTGCTCGCGGCCGCCCGCGCGCTGTGGGAGGCCCGGGACCGGCTCGCCGCCGAGCGGGACATCGCGCCCGGGCGGGTGCTCCCGGACAGCGCGATCGTCGCGGCCGCGGCCGCCCAGCCCGCCTCGGCGCAGGAGCTCGCGCGCATGCCGATCTTCCGCGGCCGTGCGCAGCGCCGGCTCACCTCGTACTGGTTCGCGGCGCTGGAGAAGGCGTACGCGCTCGACCCCTCCGAGTACCCGCGCAGCTCCCCGCCCGCGGACGGGCCTCCCCCGGTGTCGCGCTGGGGCGACCGCGACCCGGACGCCGCCACCCGCCTCGCCGCGGCGCGCGCCGCCGTGGCCGAGGTGGGCGAGGAGTGGAACGTCCCGGTGGAGAACCTGCTGCAGCCCGACCTGCTGCGCCGCCTGTGCTGGAACCCGCCAGAGGACGGCGACGTGCGCGCCGCCCTGCGCGCGGGTGGCGCCCGGGAGTGGCAGATCGAGCTGCTCGCCGACCGGCTGGAGAAGGCCCTCGCGGCCCGCTGAGGCCGGCGCCCCGCACCCCAGCCCTCCGTCCCAGGCCTCAGCCCGTCAGGAATGTGGCTTTCCTGACGCCCAGCGTCATGAAAGTGGCTTTCCTGACATCACGCCGGCGCGCTAGCCCGCGGGCAGCTCCACCGTGACCGTGAGGCCGCCGCCGGGCACCGGCTCGGCCCGCACGCGGCCGCCGTGAGCCTGCACGACCGCCCGCACGATCGACAGCCCCAGCCCCGAGCCGGGCGTGTCCGCGGTGCGCGCCACGGGCCCGCGGCGGAAGGGCTCGAACAGCTCCGCCACGCGGTCACCGGGGATCTCGGCGCCGCTGGAGGACACCTGCAGCAGGGCCACCCCGTCGGCGGCGCGGGTGCACACCTCCACCCAGCCGCCCTGCACGTTGTGCCGGACCGCGTTCTCGACGAGGTTGCCCGCGACCCGCTCCAGCAGCACCGGGTCGCCCCGCGTGGGCGCCGAGGCCGTCTTGACCTGGATCCGCAGCCCGCGCCTGCCCGCCTCGGCCCGCACGGCGGCGAGCGCAGGCACCACGACCTCGGCGAGATCGACCGGGCTCACCTCACCCAGCTCCGCGCTCTCGGTGCGGGCCAGCAGCAGCAGGCCGGCGATGAGGTCGTCGGCGCGCCGGGTGGCCTCGCGCACGACGGACGCCATCCGGCGCAGCTCCTCGACGTCGGCGTCGGGGTCGGAGAGCGTGACGTCGACCTCGGTGCGCAGCACCGACAGGGGGGTACGCAGCTCGTGGCTGGCGTTGGCCACGAACCGGCGCTGGGCGTCGAACGCCGCCTGCAGGCGGTCGAGCATCGCGTCGAAGCCGGCCGCCAGCTCGGCGACCTCGCCCCGGGCGTCCTGCAGGCCGGTGCGGGTGTCCAGCGACTCGGCCGTGAGGCGTCGCGCGGTGGCCGTCACCGCGTGCAGCGGGCCGAGCACCCGCCCGACGAGCACCCACGACACCACCGCGGCGGCGGCGACCACGAGCGGGAACGCGATCAGGCCCGCCCGCAGCACGTCGGCCCGGGCCGCGGCGCCGATGGCCTCGTTGAGCCGCTCCGCGGGCACGGTGACGTCACCGACGCGGACCGTGGTGCCCGGCGGGAGCGACGGCACGCTGCGCGCCACCCCGCCGACGAGCAACCAGCCCAGCCACAGCAGCAGTGCGCTCACGAGGGCGACCACGCCCGTGCACACGAGGGTCAGGCGCGGCCGCAGGCCGAACCCGCGGCGCCGCGGGGGCGCGCGGGTGGGCTCGGGTGGGGGCGGCGCGGGTGGGATCGCCTGCGCAGGCGGCGGCCGGCCCGCGGTGCGGGTCGGTGACGGCGCGTGCTCGGCCACCTCGACGACCTATCCCGCGGCGGGCACCCGGTAGCCGGCCCCGACCACGGTCTCGATGACGCCGGGGTCGCCGAGCTTCTTGCGCAGCGTCATCACGGTGACCCGGACGGTGGTGGTGAAGGGGTCGGCGTTCTCGTCCCAGACCCGCTCGAGCAGCTCCTCGCTGCTCACCACGGCGCCGCGGGCGCCCATGAGGACCTCCAGCACCCCGAACTCCTTGCGGGTGAGCTCGATCTGCCGGTCCCCGCGGTGCACGGTGCGCCGCGCCGGGTCGAGCGCGACGTCACCCGCCACGAGCAGCGGCGGCACGGCCGGGGTGGCCCGGCGGCCCAGCGCTCGGCAGCGCGCCACGAGCTCGGGGAAGTCGAACGGCTTGGCGAGGTAGTCGTCGGCCCCGCGGGAGAGCCCGTCGACCTTGTCGGCGAGCGTGCCGCTCGCGGTCAGCATCAGCACCCGGGTGGTGGACTCGGACGCGACGATCTCCGCGCAGAGCCGGTCGCCGGACATGCCCGGCAGGTCGCGGTCCAGCACCACCACGTCGTAGCGGGTGACCAGAGCCTTCTCGTGGCCGGTGTCGCCGTCGTAGGCGACGTCGACGGCCATGCCCTCCCGGCGCAGGCCGCGCGCGACGGCGTCGGCCAGCGCCCGCTCGTCCTCCACGACCAGGACCCGCATCAGCGTGCCTCCTCCGACGGTGCGGGCTCGTCGGCCCCGGTGGTGGGCAGGGCCGCGGCCCACTCGGTGACGCGGCGCGCCACGTCCTGCGCGGTGAGCCCGACGGACTGCAGGACGTCGGCGCGGCTGCCGTGTTCGAGGAACCGCTGCGGGAGCGCGAGGTCGCGCAGCGGCACGTCGCACTCCGCGTCGCGCAGCGCCGCCCCGAGCGCCGAGCCGAACCCGCCGTGGCGACCGCAGTCGCTGACGGCGACGACCAGGCGGTGGCCGCGGGCGAGGTCGACCAGCGCATCCGGGATCGGGAGCACCCACCGCGGGTCGACCACGGTGACGGCGACGCCCTGCTGCTCCAGCCGCTTCGCCGCGGCGACGCCGAGCTCGCCGAACGCCCCCGCGCACACCAGCAGCACCGACGCCTCGTCGCCCGCGGGCTCGTGCAGCACGTCGACCCCGCCGACCCGGCGCAGCGCGGGCACCGACTCGATCACCGCGCCCTTCGGGAAGCGGATCGCGGTGGGGCCGTCCTCGATCGCGACGGCCTCGGCCAGCTCCTCCCGCAGCGTGTCGGCGTCCCGGGGCGCGGCCACCCGCATGCCGGGCACGATGCCGAGCAACGACAGGTCCCACATCCCGTTGTGCGAAGGCCCGTCGTTGCCCGTGACGCCCGCACGGTCGAGCACCAGCGTGACGGGCTTGTCGTGCAGGGCCACGTCCATGAGCAGCTGGTCGAAGGCCCGGTTGAGGAACGTCGAGTAGACCGCGACGACCGGGTGCAGCCCGGCCATCGCCAGCCCCGCCGCCGAGGTGAGCGCGTGCTGCTCGGCGATGCCGACGTCGATGCAGCGGTCGGGGAACGCGCGCGCGAACGGGGCGAGGCCGGTGGGGCCGAGCATGGCCGCGGTGATCGCGACGATGTCGGGCCTGCGGGCGCCGAGCGCGACCATCTCCTCGGAGAAGATGCTCGTCCAGCCCACCGACGGCGGGCCGGTCGGCAGCCCGGTCTCCGGGTCGAACGCGGCCGGGCTGTGCATCTGCTCGGCCTCGTCGTTCTCCGCGGGCGGGTAGCCGCGGCCCTTCTGGGTGACGGCGTGGACGATGACCGGGCCGCCGAAGTGGCGGGCCCGGCGCAGGGCCGACTCCATCGCGGCGATGTCGTGGCCGTCGACCGGCCCGAAGTACTTGAGCCCCAGGTCGGAGAACAGCGCCTGCGGGCTCAGCGCGTCCTTCACCCCGGCCTTGAGCGCGTGCAGCCCGGCGTAGATCGGCGGGCCCACCACCGGCGTGCGCGACAGCGCCTGCTTGCCCGCCTCCAGCACCCGCTCGTAGCCGGGCTGCAGCCGCAGCGTAGCGAGCCGGTCGGCGAGGCCGCCGATCGTCGGGGCGTACGAGCGCCCGTTGTCGTTGACGACGATGACGACGTTGCGGTCCTTGCCCGCGGCGATGTTGTTGAGCGCCTCCCAGGCCATCCCGCCGGTGAGCGCGCCGTCGCCGATCACCGCGACGACGTGGCGGTCCTGGCCGGTGAGCGCGTAACCGCGGGCGAGGCCGTCGGCCCACGACAGCGACGTGGAGGCGTGGCTGTTCTCGACGTGGTCGTGCTCGCTCTCGGCGCGGCACGGGTAGCCGGACAGCCCGCCGGTCTTCTTGAGCCGGTCCCAGCCGTCCTGGCGGCCGGTCAGCATCTTGTGGACGTACGCCTGGTGACCGGTGTCCCAGATCAGGGTGTCGCGGGGCGAGTCGAAGACCCTGTGCAGCGCGATGGTCAGCTCGACGACACCCAGGTTCGGCCCGAGGTGCCCGCCGGTGCGCGAGACCGACGCCACCAGCTCCTTCCGGATCTCCGCGGCGAGCGCCGGGAGCTGATCGGCTCGGAGCCGTTTCAGGTCGGCCGGGCCACGGACGGATCGCAACACGGTCACCCGGCCAGCTTACGGAAGAGCACCGGTTCCGCGTGGCCGCACGCCCCGCGGCGCTCCCTAACCCGTCGCGGTGCGCGGCGCCGGGATCTGCACCGGCCCCGGGAGCCGCACCAGGTTGCGCCCGTCGCGCTTGGCCGCGTACAGGTTCGCGTCGGCGACCTTGAGCACCTGTTCGAGGGTCGCGCCGTCGGTGGGCACGGCGGCGCCGCCCACCGAGACGCTGAGGCCTGTGATCGTGAGATCACCGTCGGGCGTGCACACCGGGACGTCGAGCTCGGACACGAGCCGGCGCAGCCGCTCGGCCACCGCGCGGACCTCGGCGCGGCCGAGCGCGCCCTGCGGTAGGTCGGCGAGCAGCACGACGAACTCCTCGCCGCCGAACCGGCCGACGATGTCGCCCTCGCGCACGCCCGCGCGCAGCTCGGCGGCGACGGCGGCCAGCACGTCGTCGCCCGCGAGGTGGCCGTGGGCGTCGTTGACCAGCTTGAAGTGGTCCAGGTCGAGGATCAGCACGGCCGCGGTGCCGCGGCCGCGCTGGGCCCGCTGCACCGCCCGGCCCGCCTCGGCCTGCCAGGCGGCCGAGTTGAGCAGGCCCGTCTTCGCGTCCGTGCTCGCCGCCTCCTCGAGGTGGCGCACCAGCACGGCACGGTGCAGCACGAGGATCGGCGGGAGCACGAGCGCCACCAGCCACGGCGTCGCCCCGATCGCGACCGCGGCGAGCCCGCCCATGCACAGGGTGGCCACCTCGAGCGCGTTGTCGTCCAGCCGCCCGACCAGCGCGCGCACGCCCCGCCACTCGCTGGTGAGCGCGATGACGCCGGCGACCAGCAGCGTGTTCACCACGACGTAGAGCAGCACGGCCACGGCGATGCCCGCCACGCCCGCGACGTCGTCCGGGCCGTCGGGCAGTCCGCCCGCCCACTCGACGCCCGCGTGCGCCGCGCCGGCGGCGAGCACGACGGTGGCGGTCGTGTAGACGTGGCGGTGCAGCGGCACCTTCGCCGGCCGCCACACCCGGTGCCACAGGTGCAGGTACACGGCCCCGATCACCGCCGCCGCGAGCGCGGGCGGCAGCAGCAGGGCTGCGGCGAAGGTCCAGACGGAGCTGAGATCGAAGTAGGAGGTCTCGGCGGCCCGGCGGCGGATCCGCTCGATACCGGTGGCGAGCTCGGTGTGCACCACGCTGAGCAGCGTCAGGAACGCGGCGAGCCCGAACACCTCGCCGGTGAACGCCTCGGGGGCGGCCAGGCCGAGGTGAGTGATCACCATGGCGAGCGCGCCCGCCTCCACGACGAGCACGAGCACGACCGCCCGGGTGGGCAGCCGCCACAGCTCCCATCCCGCCGGTTCGGGGCGCCGCGCCGGGCTGTGCGAGTGCGCCAACTCCTCCACGCCCGCCCCCTCCCCGTACCGCGGTGCCTGACGGCGAGGCTAGTGAGGCGGCACCGGCGTGTCAGGAGGACTGCGATGACACATCGGGGTGGTCCTCGACCACGCCTTCGTCACTCTCCGTCAACGATCCAGCCACTGCCCGGAGTCTGCTCCCCTCCGCGGCGCGACCCGACGGGCGACCCCGACGACGGCGGGGTGCCGGTGCGCACCACGTTGCGCCCCGCCCGCTTGGCCGCGTACAGCGCGGTGTCGGCGACCTGGAGCAACGTGCGCAGGTCGGCGCCCTCGGCGGGGGCGGACGCGACCCCGATCGAGACGGTGAGCCCCGAGATGGTGAGCGGGCCGTCCGGCGTGGGGATCTCCACCCGCAGGTTGGACACCCGGTTGCGGATGCGCTCGGCCACCGCCTCCAGCTCGGACGGGGCGCCCGCCGGGCCGGCGAGCAGCACCACGAACTCCTCGCCGCCGAACCGCCCGACGAGGTCGCTCTCGCGGACCTCGGCGCGCACCGCGCCGGCCACCGCCGCGAGCACCTGGTCGCCTGCGATGTGGCCGTGCGTGTCGTTGACCGCCTTGAAGTGGTCGAGGTCGAGCACGAGGACCCCGCGCGGGCCGTCGGCCGGGCTGCTGCGCTGCAGCAGCCGCTCGGCCTGCGCGTGCCAGGCCACGGCATTGAGCAGGCCGGTCTTGCCGTCGATGTTGGCCGCCTCCTCCAGGTGGCGCACCAGCACCGCGCGGTGCAGCACCACGAGCGGCAGGAGGGCGAGCAGCACCAGCCACGGGTTGACGACCAGCGCCACCGCGGTGAGCCCGCCGAGGGAGAGGGTGGCGAACTCCAGCAGGTTGTCGTCCCAGCGGCCGAGGACCCGGGCGAGGTCCGGTTGCGGGGCGCTCATCGCGATGGCGCCCGCGACCAGCCCGGTGTTGATCGTGGTGTAGACCAGCAGCGCGAGCACGATGCCCGGGATCCCGACGGCCGTGAGCGGCCGCGGCCCCGAGCCCAGCAGCGCGACGACCGCGCCGGCGCCGAGGCAGGCCAACACGATCGTGGCGGCGCTGTAGACGCTGCGGTAGAGCGGCACGCGGGGCCGCCCGGTGCGCGCCCACACGTGCAGGTGCACCACGACCGCCACCGCGGCCGCGCACGCGGGCGGCAGCACGAGCGCGCCCGCGAACGTCCACACGGAGCTCAGGTTGGCGTGGTTGCCGACCATCACGCGCCTGCGCAGCCGCTCGACCCCGATCGCGATCTCGGTGTGCAGGACCCCCAGCCCGCCGAGCAGCGCCGCGTGCGCCAGCTGGAGCGGTTCCGGGGCCGGCAGCCGCGCGGCCGCGGCGATCACGAGGCCGAGCGCCGTGGCCTCGACGACGAGCACCGACACCGCGAGCCGCTGCGGCAGCTCCCACAGGGGCCACCGCCGGACCGCCCACGCGCGGACCGCTCGGGCCGGCGGGCGGGCCCTGTGGGGATCTGCGGTCATCAGCGCTCTCGGTCGGTCCCTGGCCGTCGTGCACTGAGCGTAGTGGAGGACCCTCGTGATGTCACCCGTGTGGGGCGTCAACCGATACACGCGGTGACGCAGCGAGACGAGTCGGCGGCGCGGAGCACGCTCGTCGGCCGCCGCCACACCTGAATGCCGTACCGCCCGCGACACCCGACCACCCTCCGCGCCCGCCTGTCGGGCCCGCGGCTCCCCCGCCGTTCCGGCAGGCCTTGGGACACGAACCGGATCGGGAAGGAGGCACGCGATGCGCAACCGCGACTGGACCTGAGGGCCCGGCCCCGACACCGCCCACGACGACGGGAGGAGGAGCCACCATGCGCAACCGCGACTGGACCTGAAACGGGCGAGCGGCTCGCCCGTCCCGGCGGTCGCCGGGTGCGGTCGCGGAGCGTCCGCGCCGCGGACCGCACCCGGCGATCAGTCCGTCGCGGGCGTCCGCAGGCCGGGACCCGCGTCGACGGACGGCACGGACACCGCCCGCGCCGATGGGGTCGGCGCCGCGGGGGTCGGCGAGGCGGAGGGCGGCATCGGCGCCACCGCGATCCGCACCGTGTTGCGCCCGGCCCGCTTGGCCTCGTAGAGGGCCGCGTCCGCGGTCTGCAGGAGCGTGTCCAGGTCGGCGCCGCCGGCCGGGGCGACCGCGCCGCCGACCGAGACGGTCAGGCCGCAGATCGCGACCTCGCCGTCCCGCGTCGGGACGTGCAGCTGCAGCTCGGCCACGTGGGTGCGGATCCGCTCGGCCACCACCTCGAGCTCGACGCACTCGAGCGCGACCGACCGGCTCACCGGCCCGGCCCGCCGGGGCAGCACCGCGAACTCCTCGCCGCCCAGCCTGCCGACGAGGTCGTGGGCCCGCACCACCCGGCGCAGCGCCTCGGCCACCGCGGTCAGCACGTGGTCGCCGACGGCGTGCCCGTGGGTGTCGTTGACCGCCTTGAAGTGGTCGAGGTCGAGGATCAGCACCCCGCCCGCGCGCTCGGGGCCGTCGGCGCCCGCGATGGCCCGCTCCGCCGCGGCGACCCAGGTGGCGGCGTTGAGCAGCCCGGTCTTGCCGTCGGTCATGGCCGCGGCCTCGAGCGGCCGGATCAGCGCGGCCCGCAGCACGACGTGCAGCGGGAGCACCATGAGCACCAGCAGCACGGGGTTGAGGGAGAGGGCGATCGCGATCAGCGCGCCCATGCAGAGCATCCCGAGCTCGAGGAGGTTGTCCTCCGGGGGCCCGAACAGCGTGGCGAGCCCGGCGCGCGGGGTGCTCATGGCCACGACCCCGGCGACGAGTCCCGAGTTGACGACGACGTACAGGGCGATGGCGACCAGCACCAGCCACAGCGGCTCCTGCTGCGGGCCGACCACCTCGAGCAGCGCACCCACCGCGAGGCAGGCGAGCACCACGGTGGCGACGCTGAACAGCTGCCGGTAGAGCGGCACCCAGTGCCGCCACGCCCGCGACCACAGGTGCAGCAGGACAACCGCCGCCACGACGGCGGCGTGGGTGCCGGGCAGGACCAGCGCCGCCGCGAACGTCCACACCGAGCTCAGGTCGACGTGCGACGCCCCGCTGAGCCGGCGCCGCTCCCGCTCCACCCCGGCGGCCATCTCGTTGTGGGCGATCCCCAGCGCGCACAGCACCACGCCGACCCAGAGGTCACCCGCGGTGGGGAGCGGGCCCGCCGCGAAGCCCGCGACGAGGAGCACCGCCGCGACCGCCTCGACCGCCAGCACGGCGGCCAGCAACAACCGGGGCAACCGCCACAGCGGCCAACGGGACACGGCCGAACGGTTCGGCCGCGCCGGTGGACCGGGAAGGGGTCGTCGCTCCGGCGCCATCGTGCTCCCGCGGTGTGTCGGCGGCAGTACGGAGCGTAGTGGATCCGCACAAGAGGGGGACGACCTTTCGGTCACTCCCCCGCGTTGGTGTGCAGGGCGGGCGGCTCGGCCGCATCCGCCCCGTCCGCCCGCGCGTTGACCGGCAGCAACGCGGGCCTGCCGATCGACGTGGTACCCATCCGCACGGCGTTGCGCCCCGCGTGCTTCGCCGCGTACAGCGCGCGGTCGGCCACCTCGAGGAGGTCCCGCAGCTCGGCGCCGCCATCGGGCATGACCGCGCAGCCGACCGACACGCTCAGCCCGCGGACCGTCAGCGGCCCGTCCGGGGTGGGGATCTCGACGCGCAGGTCGGCGACGCGGCGCCGGATCCGCTCGGCCACCGCTTCGAGCTCGGCCGGTCCCCTGCCCCCGAGCCCGGCGAGCATCACCACGAACTCCTCGCCGCCGAACCGCCCGACGAGGTCGCGCTCCCTGACCTCGTCGCGCAGCACCTCGGCCACCGCGGTGAGCACGCGGTCGCCCGCGAGGTGCCCGTGGGTGTCGTTGACGGCCTTGAAGTGGTCGAGGTCGAGCACCAGGACCCCGGGCGGCCCGTCGCGGCGCTTGGCCCGCTGCAGGGCTCGTTCGGCCTGCACGTGCCACGCGGCGGCGTTGAGCAGTCCGGTCTTGCCGTCGAGGCTCGCCGCCTCCTCCAGCTGCCGGACCAGCACCGCGCGGTGCAGCACGAGCAGCGGGGGCAGGCAGAACAGCGCGAGCCACGGGTTCGTCAGGTAGGCGACCGCGACCAGCGCGCCGAGCGAGAGCGTCGCGATCTCGAGGAGGTTCTCGCTCCAGACACCGACCATCTGCGACAGCCGCGCGTTCGGCGTGCTCACCGCGATCGCGCCCGCGACCAGCGCGCTGTTGATGGTCAGGAACGCGAGCATGCCGAAGAGCAGCACCAGCACGGCGCGCGAGTCGTACAGGTCGAGCCGTTGCTGCTCGAAGACGTAGCGCATCAGCGACGACGCGGCGAACGCCGAGATCATCATCGTGGCGCTGTTGAACACCTGGCGGTACAGCGGCGCTCTTCGGTAGGCGGCGCGGTACCAGATGTGGGAGTGCACGAGGACCGTCACCGCGGCCGCGTAGCCGGGCGGCAGCAGGACCGCGGCCATGAAGAACCAGACCGACCCGAGGTCGACGTGCAGTTCCTCGCCGGTGATCCGGCGTCTCATCCGCTCGACGTCGCGGGCGATTTCGGTGTGCACCACGCCGAGGACGCAGATGAGGACGGCGGTGCGCAGGTCGCGGGATTCCGGCTGCGTGGTCAGCAGCCCGTAGAGCATCAGTGCGAGCGCGGTGAGCTCCACGGTGAAGACGGGAGCGACGAGCCTGCGCGGGACCTCCCACAGGTCCCAGCCGGCGACCCAGCCCCGGATGCGGGCGCTGGGTCCGCGCCCTCCCGGGCGCGCTCCGGGTTCTGCTGACATACGTACTTCCGCTCGACGCTGGAGGCCTGAACCTAGTACAGCCCGGCTCGGGTGTCAGCCTCCGTGTTCGCTGCGTCACCGCGGCGTCGCGGAGCGCTCCGTCACACCGCCGAACGGGCGTACGGCGTGGTCCGTACGGAGCTATCGCCGCCGCGCAGAACGTGCAAGCGCGCCGAGAACGGCGACCATCCCAGGTCAGGCATGCGACCGTGATTGGCGCTCGAGCCGGCCCGAGGTGCCGACGCGCAGCCCCCACCCCAACTCCACGCACAGAAGGGAACCCCCATGCGCGGCAAGAACTGGTGACCCAACCCACCACCCCACACCACCCACAGAAAGGAACCCCCATGCGCGGCAAGAACTGGTGACCCAACCCACCACCCCACACCACCCACAGAAAGGAACCCCCATGCGCGGCAAGAACTGGTGACCCAACCCACCACCC
>Ga0310823_100244_pt1 | contig 57832 bp, 54 predicted proteins | sample P4_ome_3_FD_201316 | JGI IMG/M metagenome (GOLD analysis project Ga0310823, IMG submission 201316) | Sorghum-adapted microbial communities from Joint BioEnergy Institute, Emeryville, California, United States - P4_Day56_Rep3 | ecosystem: Engineered > Bioreactor > SSF (Solid state fermentation) >...
CCGCGTAAACCCAAATAATGGAAAACGAAAACATAGGGGAAATGTTTTGCGTTTAGATGCTTTCGCGCTTTAACGCGCGAATCCATTTTTCGTATAAATTATTAACTTCGGTTCGCCGTAGTAAATGTATCCTTTAAACGAGGTCACCTTTGCATAGGGTGCACGAAGAAAATTTCGCCTCAGCGATGATACGGCGAACCGTATCATAAATAGTGGTAAGTGTAAAGCCCCCTAATCCAATTGGACACATCCGTCGCTTCAAGATACATTTGAAGTATTGGAGGAACTTGCCATGAAGCGAAGGTTCCGGTGTCCGGTTTCAACCAAACGTGAACTGGTTGCCGAAGTGCTTATGGGATACCGTACAGAGTTTGTCGCACGAAAGTACGGGGTGTCACCTCACACACTTCGGAAATGGGTTTGCGCATTACGGGATGAGGTGGGCGATGTCATGGCCAAGAAACAGAAACAAAACGAGCAACTCGTCAAAGATGCTGAAGAGCTCAAAGAACTGAAGAAAAAGTACAATTCAGCAATGAAACTTCTCGGTGAAAAAGAGCTGGAAAACGCCATCCTGCAAGACCTGTTAAAAAAAATGAATCCGAAGGCGTGGGAGGAGCTTCAAAACTGGAAATCGCAATCGAAGTAGCCTCCCTCATGGCGACTAAGCAGGACTTGAAAGGCAATCCAAATTACGCCATTCCACCCGGACAAACTCTACTTGATACACTAGAAGAAATCGGTATGACTCAGGCTGAATTATCTAGGCGAATGGGAAGACCTTTAAAAACCATCAATGAAATTAAAAGGGCAAAGCTGAGATTACACCGACAACTGCTATTGAATTAGAAAGAGCAACCGGAATTCCAGCAACATTGTGGAATAATCTTGAAAAGAACTATAGAGAAAAGTTAGCTCTTCTTAAGGAAAGAGCCCGCCTTGAGAATCAAACGGAATTCCTTCGGAAAATACCCCTTCTTCCAATGACAAAAATGGGTTGGATAGAAAAAAAGCCGATAAAGTAGACCAGCTCCATGAAGTCTTGTCTTTTTTTAGAATATCAACGGTTGAAGCGTGGGAAGCGATTTGGGGAAGAAACCTAGAAAATCGGGTTGCTTTTAGAAAAGCTGTTGCAAATAAGAGTAACCTTTTTTCTTTATCTGCTTGGTTAAACAAGGGCGAATCGGAGTGGGGGCGGTTGCGTTTTGTTACGAAATTCGCGCATGTCGATCATTTGTTGGATGCCAGACATAACGGGCGGACGCGGTTTCGTTTCAGCATGAATGATGATTTTATTATTCGAAACTTTGAACCGGGCACTTCCGGGCAGGAGGAGAGGATGGATGCCGCTTGCAAAGTAGGGGAGGCGAGCTACCCGCTCGGATTCGTTATTGCCCCGATCTATTTGCATGATGGCTGGAAGGAAGGGTATAAGCAGATGTTCGAGAAACTGGAATCGGTTCTGCCTGCTGCCTCAAAGCTCGGTCTCACCTTCGAATTGATTCAGCATCGCTTTACGAAGCCAGCCAAGAACGTCATTGAAAAAAATTATCCGATGACCAAGCTCGAACTCTATGAGACTAAGAGAAAGTGGAAGTGGGGCCGGTACGGCATAGGCAAGTATGTGTACGTTGATCAGGAGCAGGAGGAGATCAAACAAACCCTTGGCGGGTATATCGGCCGTTATTTTCCAGATGCGAAGATTGAATATTTTACGTGACTGATCTGAACGTCTTCTACAATCTCGCTTTATATTCCTGCGCTAAGCAAAAATATAAAAAAATTAACCCAATGTAAAAACCAACTTTACGGGTGGGGAAACTCGCACTATACTCTACTCAACAGCGCGCTGATAATGAAAAAAGTGGAGGACCTATTGTGAAGACGATGATGAAAATACCGAGTGTCTTACTTTTAGTTTTGCTGCTCCTGATTGCCGTGGGATGCAGCAATATCGATTCGAATTCCCTCCAAGACGATGTGGGGACGGGCTCGTCAGAAGCATCGCCAACCCAATCTGACGCAGAGAAGACATCCAACGATGCCGAAAAAATCGTTGGGGGCACTTTGACGTTCGCCTTTGCGGGTCCGATTCAAGGCGACGTTCTCGATCCCGCCGCAACTTCGAACAATAAAAACTTCCGGGTGCTTCGATCGATCTACGACAGCCTGGTTACCGAGTTGCCGGATCATACCGTGGCTCCGTGGCTGGCGACCTCTTGGACAATCTCCGAGGACAATAAAAGCTATACGTTCTCCCTGCGCAAGGATGTAAAGTTCCATGATGGAACCCCGTTTAATGCCGAAGCCGTTAAGTTTAATTTCGACCGGCTCAAAGATCCCAATTCTAAAGCAAGCAACGGCGAAGCCGCTACATTACTAGGACCTTTTCTATCGGCCGAAGTTCTGGACGAATACAAGATTCAGATTAATTTCGAAACCCCATACGTTCCATTTCTCATTAATTTGACGAAAGCGTCTTTCGGGATGGTCTCTCCGGAAGCGGTCAAAAAGTATGGTGACCAATTCGCTCAAAATCCGGTGGGAACGGGGCCGTTCAAGTTTACCAAGCTCGTCCCTGGGGAGGAAATCCACTTGGAGAGAAACCCGGATTATAATTGGGCTCCTCCGACTGCCAAGCATGATGGAGCGGCTTACCTGGAGAGATTGGTATTCAAGAGTGTCCCTGAGGAAGCGACGCGAGTAAGCGTCTTGCAGAGCAAGCAAGCGCAGGTGATCGACACGGTGCCTCCGCAAAATATTATCGGGTTCAAAGGAGATCGCGCGTATCAAGTGCTCGATGCAGAGTTGTCGGGTATCAATTACGGGCTCTGGCTGAATAGCAATCGGGCCCCGCTAAACGATCGGAGCGTGCGGCAAGCGCTGAAATTGGCGACGGACGTCGATGCCATCGTCAACACGCTCTACCTGGGTACTTTCAAACGGGCCACCGGTTTGTTAACGGCAAATTTGCGAGGAACGGACGGAACGTCGGAGTCCGGGTATAAGCCCGATCTGGAGCAAGCGAAAAAACTGCTTGAAGAAGCGGGTTGGAAAACAGGCAAGGACGGGATCAGGGAGAAAGACGGTAAACGCTTGGAATTGACCGTTGTGGAGCTAACCGGCAATCGGGAGAAGCGCCAAGATATCGATATGATTGTACAGCAGCAATGGAAGGCGATCGGTGTAGAATTGAAAATCGACGTGTTGGCGTCTGGAGGCTATGTCGAGAATGTAAGCAAAGGAATCTATGATATTGCAGGAGGCAGTTGGGGCGGCGGAGACCCTGACGTATTAAGAGTAAAATTGCTGTCGGAGAATCAGAATGGCTTATATAATACCGCACAACTGAACGATAAGGAAATCGATCAATGGCTAACGGAAGGGTATCAGGAGTTCGATGCGGCAAAAAGAAAGCAGCTCTACGACAATATCGAGAAAAAAGTGGCGGAAGAAGCGTTCTACATCCCGATCTATATACTGCCATATACGATTGCCGCAACGTCGAATACGAAGGACTTGTGGCTAGACCAGGCGGGTTTGCCGAATTTCGGCGATGTGTGGCTTGAGCCATAAACCGATATGCAGCAGTTGAGTCGCAGACTTCTCGTCTCCGTCTTCGTGATATTTGGAACCGTTACCCTTGTGTTTTTCTTGCTGCATTGGCTGCCGGGAGATGCAGTTACCATTCTTCTAGTGGAAGCGGGAGCAACTCCGGATATGATTGCCAATTTGCGGCATCAATTCGGTTTGGACCGTCCAGTTGCGGTTCAATACTTCGATTATTTGAGCTCGACGATCAGAGGTGACTTCGGCACTTCCCTAGTAAGCGGTGAACCCGTCTTCTCGAAGCTGATGGGCCAATTCCCCGCGACAATCGGATTGACGATATCCGGCTCGCTAATCGCTGTGATTCTGGGGACGACGGCCGGTATTCTATCCGCTATGAGGGCGAATCGTTTCACTGATTATGTGATTCGAATCATTAGCTTGTTCGGCGTATCCATGCCAACATTTTGGACTTCATTAATGCTGATTTTGATATTCTCCGTAAAGCTTCAATGGTTTCCAGCCATCGGGAACGGCAGCCTTAGTCAATTGGTGCTTCCGGCTTGCACTCTAGGCTGGGTTGGAGCCGGGCTGTTGACTCGAATGGTTCGCAATGACGTGCTGGAAAATATGAACGAGCCTTACGTCACAGCTCTTCGCGCCAAAGGGTTATCCGAGAAGACGATCTTTTTTCGCCATATTCTGCGTAACGCGCTGATTTCTTCTATTACGCTTATAGGAATAATCGTGGGGGAGCTGTTAGCGGGAACCGTTGTCACGGAAACAGTGTTTGCCCGGCAGGGAATCGGAAAACTGATGGTGGACGCCATAATCGCTAAAGATATTCCGGTCGTACAAGGTGCGATCCTGCTCATATCTGTTTTGTTCATTACCATTAACATACTTGTCGATCTGGCTTATGGGTGGATCGATCCGCGTATACGCGAGAGCCGGTAAAGGAAGTGCCAGTTAATGAGATTCAAATTTGCAGCCCAATATAGAACCATTGTCTTCGGGCTTTTGTGCGGGATTCCGCTCCTATTCTTAGCCATATGCGCTGTAGTTCCCTCGTGGATTGCGCCATTGTCTCCAACTTTTATGGACATTGGCTCTATCTTGACCGCTCCTGGCCGTGCCCATCTTATGGGCACGGATCATTTTGGACGTGACGTGTTTTCTTTAATCGTCTATGGGGCTCGTGACTCGATCCTGATCGGAGTGGTGTCCATGCTTATCGGGGGACTGATCGGCGTATCAATCGGCTTGACGGCTGGATACATAGGGGGGATTGCGGACCTTCTTCTCATGCGCGTGATCGACATGTTGATGACCATTCCGGGAGTGTTCTTGGCTTTGGCGATATCGGCTGTGCTCGGTCCGAGCTTTGCGAACCTGATCGTGGCCGTAGGAATCTCTCTTGTTCCCGGATTTGCTCGGGTTGCTCGGGGGCAAGTCGTTTCGCTCCGTAAACGCCCTTATGTGGAGGCTGTCAGGTTAGTTCGATCATCTTCCTTCGGCATCGTGATTAAGCATATTCTGCCTAACATGATGGGACCACTAATGGTTCTAGCCACAATCGGGGTAGGAAATGCCATTTTGACTGGGGCAGGACTTAGTTTTCTTGGGCTAGGCGGTGCGCGCGAAATTCCGGATTGGGGAAGCTTGCTTTCCCAAGGGCGAGGGTATATGACGGTCGGATGGTGGATTGCTTTGTTCCCGGGGCTCACCATCTCCGGATTCGTGTTAGTCATCAATATGTTAGGAGACGGCCTGCGGGATAGATGGGATCCCAAAAGTCGTGAAGCCTCATAAGGAGGATGTCATGGAATCATTGCTAAATGTGTCACGCCTGTCAGTGGCGATTCGCAAGTCCGGTATGGAGCGTGAGGCGGTCAGTCAGGTTGGTTTTCGTGTCGAGCAGGGGGAGACGGTATGCTTGGTCGGTGAATCGGGAAGCGGCAAGACGCTGACCGCATTGTCGGTAATGGGTTTAGGCGACGATCATCTCGGGCTTGCGTCGAGTGGAACGGTCGATTATCGCGGCATTTCCATTTTGCAGCTGGGAGACAAAGAAAAAGCATCGTACAGAGGCAAAAGAGTCGCGATGATCTTCCAAGAACCGTCGGCTGCGTTGGACCCTCTATATACGATCGAGTATCAACTCGTTCAATCATTGGTGACACATCGCCGTATGAACAAGAAGGATGCCCGGTCGAAAGCGGTGGAGTGGCTGAAGAGAGTGGGGATTCCCGAGCCGGAACTGAGAATGAAGCAGTATCCTCATCAGCTTTCCGGCGGGATGAACCAACGTGTAATGATTGCCATGGCATTGGCTGGCGAACCAGAGCTGCTCATTGCGGATGAACCGACGACAGCGCTCGACGTGACGATACAAGCACAAATTCTAAAGCTGCTTCGCGATTTGAAGGAAGAGCAACGATTGTCCGTCTTGCTGATTACGCACGATCTAGGACTCGCCGCCGAAATGGCCGACCGTATTATTGTCATGTATGCGGGCAAAGTGGTCGAGCAGGCGAAGGCGATCGATTTGTTCAATCGCCCCTATCATCCTTATACGCAAGGACTGCTTCATTCTGTAACGACTTTAGAGGACGAACGGCAGTATAAGCTGCCCACAATCGAGGGCTCCGTTCCTACGCTGCATGATATGCCCACTGGCTGCCGGTTTCACCCACGCTGCCCTTACGCTATTGAACGATGCAGAGTGGAAGAACCGCCTCTTCAACGGCTGCAAGACAGAGAAGTGGCATGCTGGCTGCCATTGAATGTGGATGCTGTAGAGACGAATTCTTCTTTCCCTGCCAAGAAGAAAGTCACAATGAAGGAGCAGGTGATTCCCACGGAGGAGAAGCGGGAATGTGTTCTTCGCGCAGAGGGAATTACGAAGCATTATCCGCTGCACAGCGGATGGTATCCAGGCAGCAAACGCAAAGTTCATGCACTGGATAATGTGTCTTTCGATATTTACTCAGGGGAGACGTTCGGGTTGATTGGGGAGTCCGGGAGCGGTAAGTCGACATTGGGAAGAGTCATCGTGCAGCTGGAGCGCCCGACGGATGGAAGGTTGTTGCTGGATGGACGGGATTTAAGTCAAATTCCGCGACAGGAGCGGGCGGATATTCGAAAAAACCTGCAGATGGTATTCCAAGATCCGTATCGTTCTTTAAATCCCCGCTGGAAAGTCGGTGATTGGATAGCGGAACCGCTCGACGTGCACGATCTGATGCCCAAGAAAATGAGAGTGGAGCGCACGAAGGAGCTGATGAGCTTGGTCGGTCTCGATCCATCGCTGTGTGATAAATATCCCCACGAATTTTCGGGCGGTCAGAGGCAGCGGATTGGAATTGCCCGCGCGCTCGCGTCGAATCCCCGATTAATCGTTGCGGATGAAGCTGTATCTGCGCTGGACGTGTCGGTACAGGCGCAGATTATTAATTTGTTGCAGGATTTGCAGAGTCGATTGGGACTGACATTTCTTTTTATCGGACATAGTTTAAACGTCGTCCGACACTTATCCGAGCGGGTCGGCGTCATGTATCTGGGACATCTGGTCGAAATTGCGCGGGCGGAGGAGCTGTTTACACGGCCTGCACATCCCTACACAAGGGCGTTAATCGACTCGATCCCATCAGGCGATCCTTCCCGAAGAAAACCATTCGAACCATTGCAAGGCGAAATTCCTTCACCGATCGACCCGCCTGCCGGCTGCCGATTTCACACCCGCTGTCCTGCCGCGCGGCCAGATTGCCGTACAGAAGCGCCGATTATGCGGGAAATTGGCTATCAAAGATCGGTCGCTTGTCATTATCCGTTATAAATCAGAAGAATAGGAGTGTGCGAATAATGCCGGAATGGGAAATCGTAAGTACGAGAAAAGGTTACGTCGAATTGCTGCCATTTGAACTGGAGGATCCGCTCGATGACGAGCTTCAAGTCCGGGTGCACGTATCCGCGATAAGCTCGGGCACTGAGAGGGCATTCATTCTCGGTTTGGAAAATACAACGCAGCAATATCCGTTAAGGACGGGATATTGCTCCGCCGGTATCGTGGAGAAGATAGGTCGTCGTATTCAGGGTTTCAAAGTCGGAGAGCGCGTCGCGTTCTGGCTCGGGCATCGGACGGCAGGGAACGTGCGTATCAAAGAAAATATGGTTGTCAAAATTCCAGACGGGGTTTCTTTTGAGGAAGCCGCTTATATTCAGCTCGGAGCTATCTCTCTTCACGGAATCCGCAAGGCAAGAATCGAGCTCGGGGAAGCGGTGCTCGTCTTCGGTCTTGGCCTAGTGGGGCAGATGGCGCTGCAATTAGCCAAGCTGAGCGGAGGTTTCCCGGTAATCGGCATAGATCGCGTGGAGAGCCGGCTTGAGCTTGCGCGGACGCTTGGCGCGGACGTGACAATTAATACTAATGATGCGGATTGGGTCAATCAACTTCTTATCCATACGAGGGGGAAAGGCCCGGAAGTCGTCATAGAGTCGACGGGATACCCGGAAGGGATCAATTACGCGTTCCAAGCCGCCGCCAAATATGGCCGAGTCGTGCTGCTCGGCAGTACGCGGGGGACTACGACGGTCAATTTCTATCGAGACGTTCATACAAAAGCGCTGACGGTATACGGCGCTCATTTTACCGGCAGGCTTCATAACGATATAACACCGGGAACATGGCCGGGGCGCGATAATGCCGAAGTCATCGCAGGTTTGCTGCAGAGCGGCCGATTCCGGATCGATCCACTTATTCGGGATCGGGTAAGCAAGGATGAAATTGCGCAAATTTACGAACGTATTCTGTCGTGGAACACCGATGTCATGGGGTCCGTCATCGCCTGGCAATAAACGAGGAGGACGAAACGAATGCTGTATCGTTTCGTCCTCTTTTATGGCTGCTGTTGAAGCCATGCACACAATTGGCGATAATTGATCGCCGTCGCTTGCGAATCTGCGGGCAGGTGATTCTCGATACAATAACTGCCAGCGTAATCGGATGCCTGCAAAAGCCGGATTTGCTCCCCCCAGTGTACGATCCCATTGTTGACGTAGGTCCAGCCTGAATGCGGCGCCCAGTTTTTGACGTGGACCGTCGAGATTCGGCCGCTGAGCCTTCTGCAGGCTTCGTTCAAGTCCCGGTCTCCGGCGGCTGCCGCATTGGCGGGATCCCATACAACGTTCAGGTCACACAGCTCCGCGACTTCGGTTAAATGGACTCCAGTATCCGCCCAGCCTTGGTCGCTGTTTTCGATGATTAGCTCGATGCCTTCGTTATGACAAATTTGCTTTGCCAGCAAGAGCTGCTCCACGGCTTGAGGCGGTATCGGCGCCTGCGCTGCTTCCCGCAGGAAGCTGAAAACGCTCAATCGACGAACGTTAAGCTTCTCCATTAGACGAAAGCATCGGGGCAGTCCTTCCCGCAATTCATCGGCTGTCAACGGATCATTCCAGCGTTGTCGGAAAAATCCGGGGCTTATACTCGTAATCTGCAAGCCATGCTTGTTGATTAGCTCCAGCAATTCGTTTGTCATTGCATCCGGCCAATTGGGTACTCTCAACCCGTTCAGCTTCCGCAGCTCATAGCGGGTAATGCCCAAAGGTACGGCAAGCGCAATCGCCTCGCCAAAGGAAGGGGCGACTTCGTCACTGACGATGCTGATGCGGGTGCTCGTGTCTTGCGGATTCATAGGATCGCTCCTTGCCTTAGCAATTCTTCCCGAACTGCCTGAATGTTTGTGACGCCGGTGCGGGCGTATTGAGCGGCAGCTACGCCAGCAGCCTGTCCCGTTGCCATAGCGGTGCCCATAACCCGAACCGAGGCGAAAGCCGTTTGATCGCATCCGATCATTCGTCCAGCACACCATAAGTTCGTTATTCCGACTGGCTTAAGCGATCGAAGCGGAATATCGAAGTACGACTGATTCAGAATTTCACGGTATTCCATCGGGGCGCCAGGGTGCGGATGCACCTCCACAGGCCAGCCTCCCCTGGCGATTCCGTCAGGCTGTCGTCTGCCGAACAGGACGTCATCAGCCGTTAATGTATATTCGGTATCAAGATGCCGACTCTCTCGAATACCGATGGAAGGACCGGTCTGGAGTAAATAAGCGTTGTCGAATCCGGGGACATGTGCCCGCAGAAGCTCTAAGTAGTGCCATGCTTGCTTGCGGGCTGCAGTCTCCGCCGCGGTGAGGCTCCTGGCATCGAGTGCGTCAACGGCTTCATCCGCAAATATCGCGATCCAATCGCCGCTTCCCGGAAGTTTCATCAGCGCTCCCCGTTCTTTGGTGAGACGGACGCCGGCATTTTTGGCTTGGATAATCGCGGCACTTAGCGTATCGCGGTCCGGCAAAATATCGGGCTTTACCCCGCCAATCCGCATGACGAGCGTCCCTGTCTGATAATGCCCATCTCCATCGCCGACCCGGAAGGCTGCACCAGCGCTGGCGGCAAGATTCCCGTCTCCACTGGCGTCGACATAGGCTTTCCCTGACAACTGGAAGGCTCCACCATAATCCAGACACTCGATTTCGGTAATGATGGATTGTTCGACATGGGACTGAGCAAACTGCGTGTGAAGAAGCGTTTGCACATTGTTTCGTTCGAGAAGCTGATCCAGGGCTACTTTCATCGCTTCAGGATCGGCGATCACGATAGCGTCTCCGGATCGGCCGCGTACCGGACCATCGAGCATTCCCGTGGGAATTAAGGTGAGCAGCTCATCGGCCACGCCGCCTACTGCCTTCTCCAACTGATCGTTACGGGTATAAAGCCCGCATATAGACGCGACGGAGCTATGGGTGAAGGTGCCTCCAAAGTAAGGATTTTTATCGATCAATAAAGTGGCTGCCCCAGCTTTGGCTGCCCCTACAGCTGCACCAATCCCAGCCATCCCGCCGCCTACAATAATAACGTCATATTTTTCAGCTGTCCGATTCCGATTGAACACTGTCAGACTCCTATTCGCGTGTTTACTTCCATAGTACCGCAAGACGGCTATTCTCTCGTTGCTCGGAAATAAAGTTCAATTGCCCTATTAAGCGATTGAGAAAGGCATCTCTTTAGAATAGGGATATTGACAGGAAATAATGGCTTGCATATAGTTAATTCATACTTATCATATAGGAAATGTTTAATATGGGAAGGTTCAACATGTCAATATCAACGTTTGTGTACCGCTCGAATGTCGTTAAGGATTATGAGTATGTTCCTTTCATGAGATTTTGCTACGTGCATGAAGGGACGGGTAGTGCGTCATACGACATGCAAACCCACCGATTCGACAGGGGCACTCTCATCTTAATCCCGCCTTGCCCGCTAACTCGATTCCGATTGGAGCCTTCTGTGGAGCAGCCATTTCTCCATTCGGTTATTCAGATCGGAGCTCGAGATTTCGATCGGCTTACGGGGCTTTTTCCGGAACTGCGCCGTTTCATGGTCGGATTGTGGAAGAGGGAGCACCTTCATTTGGTACTTCGACTGGCCACAGAGATGCAGATTGAGATTCAGCGTTTGCTGGATGAATACCTATTAGAGTTTCAAGACGAGTCCTCGGCCGATGAGGAAGAAAAGGCAGTGTGGACGGTTGAACTCCTACATACCATCAGGGATATAGTTAGAGATTTGGTGCCGCGCGACGAACAAGTCGCGGGTCCCCGCAACGAGAACGCCAAACGGATGATCGACTGGATCGAGGATCATTACAGGGAGCCCTTCTCGCTGGACAGAATGGCAAGGGCGGTTCACTTATCTCCGTATTACGCCTCTCACTTGTTTAGGCAGGAGATGGGGATGACATTGATGGAGCATCTATGGTCCAGGCGGCTTCGGGAGTCCTGTCGCTTGCTTGCACATGGAAACTTGCCGATTCACTCCGTAGGTAAACAATCGGGATTCGTGAATACCGCGCATTTCTGCAAGCTATTCAAAGCCCGGTACGGAATTTCCCCTCAAGCGTACCGGTTAAAGGCGGGCGTCATGGGAGTGGAGGGGAAAGTCCGTGAGAAAGAACATTGAACCGAAAGCGGACCTGAGCAGCCGATTTTTTCGTTATGAGTATCGAACGGTTTCATCCGAAGGGAATTGGGAGCAGGCTCACTCTCATCAAGGATTAGAATGGTTGTATGTTCATCGGGGTAACGGAAAAGTTCAATTAGGGGATCATTGGTGGCACATCCATGACGGAGCGATGCTTCTTTTCCAACCTTACCAGAATCATTCTGTCGTCATGGAGAATCTTTCCGCTCAGCCCTTTGTTCGTACGCTTCTCGTTGTTGATCCGGATATGCTCACTCGGGTATTGGAGGATTTCCCCGGCATGGCGGATTTTGTCCGCTCTATCAGGTGGGGGCGATTGCCCAGTCCTGTCATCATCTTGCCTGAGTCGGAACGCAATGATTTCGAGAGCCGACTGAGGCGTATGCAGGAGGCCTTGAAGAGATTGGATGATATGCCGGAGAGGCAAACGGAGGAACTGATGTTATTCCTATTGCCTATGCTGCGCAAGATGAAACGCTGGATCGGCAACTGCATGACCGAGTGCGAAGATGTACCGAAGACCCAGAGCGAGAATCTTGTCGAACAATTAATGTCTTGGATCGACCAACATTACCGTGAACCTTTCTCCCTAACACAGTTAGCCAAGGAGAATCATGTGAGTCCTTCATATGCCTCAAGATTATTCAAGCAGCAAACCGGAAGTACGCTGCGGGATTTTGTGCTCCATCGTCGAATTCTGGAGGCTTGCCGACAGCTAACAACAACGCGAACACCGATCGCCATCATTTCGAGCTCTCTCGGGTTCGCTAATGTTGCGTATTTCTGCAAATGCTTCAAACAGTATATCGGATCGACGCCGAACGGTTATCGGAAACGGGGCATCCCGAATACGGGAACAGAAGAATATCGATCATGATAGCTCCCCCGATTCGGGGACTCCGACATGCTCTCCTTGCGTATATTTATGAATCCTTTGTTCACATTCGAGATTATGATTTGCGAATTCGAACTCGGCAGATATGATATGCACAAGAAGCGTTAAGATTGATAGGAGGGACGGTGGGCAATGAAAGGATGGAGTCCTACCCCGTTTGTCCGGAGTTTGTATGAGCGTACCTTGGAGCAAGCTCAAGTATCAATATCGAATAGCGAAGATGCTAGACGCGTGAGGAAAGAGAAGCTGATTGAGAAGCTGAACCCATATCCAGAAGTCAAACCCGACTTGGATCCGATCGTGCTCGAGCGCAAGGATTGCGGTGAGTATATCCGGGAACGAATCGAAATCGGAACGTATGATGATTTAAGAATGCCGATATATGTATTGATCCCCAAGAGGGCCCCCCGGCAGCTTCCGGTCGTACTTGCCTTGCACGGACACGGCTACGGAAGCAGGTCTGTCGCTGGCTTGTCCGCGGATAACCAAGAGGAAGAGGTCGGTACGGGTATTCACAAACATTTCGGCGTGGCGCTTGCGCGCAGGGGACATCTGGTCATTGTCCCCGAGATCTTGGGATTCGGTGACAGGCGGCTTGACGAGGACGTATCGCTGCCCAGTAAAGAATCATCTTGCTTCAAGCTGGCCTCTTATCTATTGCAAATGGGCAAAACGCTGAACGGCATTCGGGCCTATGAGCTCACTAGAGCGTTAGATTACGGGTTAAGCCGAGCGGAGGCCGCAGGAGCGAAAGCGGCTTGCATGGGGCTGTCGGGAGGCGCGCATCTTGCTTATTTGACCGCCCTTCTTGATGATCGAATCGAAGCGGTCGTGCTAAGCGGGTATACGAATACGTTCGAGCATTCCTTACTCGCGAAGCAACATTGCCTGGACGATTACATTCCAGGCATTATGGAGCTCGGAGAGATGGCGGATATCATCGGTTTAATTGCCCCTCGTCCGCTGCTGCTCGAAGCAGGCAGGTATGACCGTTCGTTCCCGTTGCCGGGAGTGGAATCGGCTGCATCGCGGCTAAAGTCGATTTACGAGGAGCTAGGTGCTTCCGACCGGTTCGGAGTGCACATATTCGATGGAGGACACGAGGTATCAGGTGAGGTTTCCTATGAGTGGATCAGTCGGCAGTTCTCCGGTGAGGCGGGGAATACGTAACGAATAAGGCTCCTAAGCTTGTCCGAGCTTAATCAGCTTGGGAGTCGCCCGAAGCTCTTCGATGGACCGCACACCGATGCCGAACATCGCGATCCGCAATTCCAGCTCAAGGCGCGATGCGACAGCCTCCAATAAGGAAACCAATTAAAGATTCATATCAAGTGATTGTGGGTTGTTTTCGAGAATACCCGATGGAATCTGATTGGGTAGCGGAGAAGGTTCAAGAGGATTTATCATCGCTAAATAATAAATCTGTAGCAATTATTGCAAGGAATAGGAAGTTGTTGCAGCCCATATACGATAAATTGAAGGATAAATCAATTCCTGTGGTTATTGTTCAAAGAAAGAATGAATTTGAAAGTGCTCAAGTTTCGTGGTTGCATTATATCTTACGTCTTGCAAATAAAAGAAACGATAAGAAGTTCTTAAACAAAGTTGTATCTAACTTCGGTGTGCTTACAGAGTTGAATATCAATGTTGAAGAAGTCGTCGCATGGAGTAAGGCTACCGATGGCGATTATTTGAGGGGGTTCTTAAACTCAGTACGAGACGGAGCCTTAACGGATCACCAATTGCTAAAGTCACTAGAATTTGACTTGGTTGAAGGGAAAGATTTTTTTAGATTTATTCAATTTTGCTTTGAATGGTTAGATACTCTTTTTGTAAGTAGTGACGAAGTAGAAAGTATTCTTTACAAGGACGAAAAAAAGGTTTGGCGTGATCTAGAAGAAGCATCCTTATTATCCCGATATGACAGAGAAGAAATTGCATTAGGTATGTTCCTTCAGGAATTTGATCTGCTATCCAAAGAGGCCGAACCAGACGAATCAACTGTTCAGTGTCTAACCATACATGCGTCAAAGGGGAAAGAATTTGATCATGTATATTTGGTTGGTATGGTCGAAGACGAGCTGCCTTCGTTTCAAAGCAAGAAGAAAGGCGATCACAGTATTGAAATGGAAGAGGAGCGCCGTAATTGCTTCGTAGCAATTACAAGGGCTAAGGAAGTGCTTACTATGACCTATTCAGAAAGATATAACGGTTGGAGCAAACAGCCGTCGCGGTTTCTTTATGAAATGGGCGTGCTCCAAACTTCCGAGTAAAAAGAGTATTTTCAGATGACTGCATATTTAATTGGTCGCACCTTGTATAAAAGTAAGCTTGCATAAATCTGATTTATGTTGATTGGAGGGGATCGATCAAAGGTCCCCTCCTTCTTGTATAGTTTACACCAAGTTCCATGAACATGTAGAGGTCTGGTACGAAATTTGCATTATAATAAGTTATCGGTTATACGCGGCAAAACACTTTATTCATTACCTTCAAATTGGTACGGGGAGCCGTATCATCGTCAGTGGAAAAACAGGCTGATCTCAAGGTCAATCGCGGCCTTGGGATCAGCCTGCTCAAGGGGGATTCAAACCGGGCTGCATAAAACCATACGGGAATCAGCACGGATAATGGCACGCCGCGAAATGGCCGTCGGCTACCGGAGTCAGCGGCGGCTCCGCTTCACGGCATTTGGCTGTAGCCGCGGGACATCTGGTATGAAATCTGCAGCCAGAAGGCGGATTGGCCGGCGATGGAATCTCTCCGGACAATGTAATGGTCTCGGCTTTTTTGGCGTTTGGCGAAGGGTCCGGTATTGCGGACAGCAACGCTCTTGTATAAGGATGAGCCGGATGCGCAAATAATTCATCCGTTGGAGCAAGCTCGACCAATTTGCCCAAATACATGACGCCGATGCGATTGGAGATATGGCGAACCACGGTCAGACCATGGGCAATAAACAAATACGTGAGGTTCAGTTGCGCTTGCAAGTCCTGAAACAGATTGATCACTTGCGATTGAACGGATACATCCAATGCGGACACGGCTTCATCCGCCAGTATAAACTTGGGATTCAGGGCAATCGCCCGGGCAATCCCGATTCTCTGGCGCTGACCGCCGGAAAATTCATGAGGGTACTTGTCGCACCATGACGGATTCAAGCCCACCAATTCCATGAGTTCCTGCACTTTCTCGCGCTTTTGCCTGCCTTTCAAGCCCAGATGCACCGCCAACGGCTCGCCGATGACATCAACGATTTTCCACCTCGGATTGATCGAGCTGTACGGATCCTGGAATACGACTTGCATGTCTTTTTTGACCGCTTTGTTTGGTTTCGTTCCTTGAACGAACAAGTCTTGTCCGTCAAACTTGACGCTTCCGCTCGTGGCCTTCTCCAACTGCAGCAGCACTCTGCCGAGCGTCGATTTGCCGCAGCCGGATTCTCCTACCAGGCCGAACGTTTCTCCCTTGTAAATCTCGAAGGTAACGCCGTCAACGGCTCGAATGGCTTTCCTGCCAAACAGGAAAAGCTGTTTTTTGATCGGAAAATGCTTTTTCAAATCGTTGATTTCGATCAGCGCTTCGCTGCTTGCGGCCGGTTGTCCGGCTTCCGGTTTCGGCTTTGGGGTTGGCGGCTCCGCCCGGACAGACCCCTGCCACGCACCTTCGCCGAGCAATTGATCGGCATGCCAGCAGGCGGTCAATCTGTCGCCCTGTTCAAGCAAAGGCGGTTCTTCACGGGAACATCTCTCCGAGGCGTACTCGCATCTCGGATGGAAACGGCAGCCCGTCGGCAGATCATTCAGAGATGGGATGGAACCCGGAATGGAATACAATCTCTGCGTTCGATCCTGATCCAGCCTGACGACCGAACGTAGCAAGCCCTTGGTATAGGGATGCAGCGGCTGCCTGAACAGCGGCTCCGTTGCCGACTGCTCGACGATTTTGCCCGCGTACATGACGACTACCCGATCCGCAATCTCGGCTGCAATGCCCAAATCATGGGTAATGAGCAGAATGGACATGCCCATTTCAGCGCACAGCGATTTCAGGAGAGCAAGGATTTGCGCCTGCACCGTCACGTCAAGCGCGGTTGTCGGTTCATCGGCAATGAGCAGTTCCGGTCCGCAGGCCAACGCAACGGCGATCATCGCCCGCTGGCGCATGCCGCCGGAGAGCTCATGCGGATATTGATGATATCGGATTTCCGGTTCGGGAATTCCGACCTTCTTCAATAAGCGGATCGCTTCTTCCCTGGCGCGGACCTTGTTGGTTCGGGTATGCCGCAGCAGAACCTCGCTGATCTGATGGCCGATGGTGAACACAGGATCGAGCGCGGTCATCGGTTCCTGAAAGACCATCGCGATCTTTTTTCCGCGCAAATGGTTCATTTCTTTGCCGGACAATTGCGCAAGATTTTTTCCTTCCAGCAAGATTTCGCCTGTCGTGATTTTGCCTGATTGATAATCAATCAATCTCATGATCGATAATGAGGTGACGGTTTTGCCGCTTCCGGACTCGCCGACCAGGCAGACAATTTCTCCCTTGTTGATCGTCAAATTGATCCGGTTGATCACGTTCAGATTGCCTTTGGGCGTTGACATGTCCACGGATAAATCTTTGATGTCGATGAGTGTATGGCTCAAGCCCACCCCTCCCGTCATCTTATGTGCCTGGGGTCCAACCGATCGCGCAATTCATCTCCGAGGATATTGAAAGCGACGACCAGCAGCGTAATAAACAGACCAGGGAATACGGAGATCCACCAGGCGACCGTAATATAGCTTCTTCCTTCGGACAGAATGTAGCCCCAGTCCGGAATTTCTTTAATGACCCCCAGCCCCAGGAAACTCAGTCCCGTGCCGGCAAGAATGGACATGCCGACTCCGATCGTGGCCATAACTAGCAGCGGAGACAGGCAGCCCGGCAAAATATGCCGCAGCATAATCACCGGAACAGGCGTGCCTATGGTGCGTGCCGCGTCAATATAGGAACGGCTGACAATGCTCATCACGGCGCTGCGGACAACTCTGGCATAGGACGGAATATACGCGATGCTGATCGCCAGAACCACATTGAAAAATGTAGGGCCGATCGCCACCGCGATGATAATGGCGAGCAATGTGCCCGGAATGGTCATGATGACATCAATGATGCGCATCGTAATCGTATCGATCCAACCGCCGAAGTAACCCGAAATCATGCCTATGATCAATCCGGCGACGCTCCCGATCAATACCGACAGAATGCCCAGCAGCATGGAAGAGCGGGCGCCGTAAACCAGAATGGTCCACATATCCCTGCCAAAATGATCCGTTCCCAGCCAATGCCCGGCGCTCGGAGGGAGCAGCAACAACTCCGCATTCATGTCAACCGGCGAATAGGATGTAAACAGCTCGGGCGCAATCGCGCACAGGGTCAAAAACAGCAAAAAAGCAGCCGACAAAAAAATGCCGATATGCGAGAATGAAATCCTGGGCAAACGAAGCAAACCGTTCTTCTTCTTGACCAAAGGAACCGAAATTTCCGTGGAACCGGCACGAAGCATGGGCTCCAATCACCTCCGTCATCCTGCCTGCAAACGTCAGAAAGAATTGCGGACTCTGGGATCAACCAGCGAATACGCGAGGTCAACCAGCAAATTGATCAAAATATTGAAAACCGCGCAAATCAGGACCGCCGCCTGAATGATCGGAATATCCTTCTGGTTGATCGCATCCACAATAAGCTTGCCGATGCCTTGTCTGGAGAACACGGTCTCTGTCACCACAGCCCCTTCGACCAAGCCGGCAAAGATGATGCCGATCACCGTCAAGGCGGGCAGCAGCGCATTGCGCAGCACATGCTGATACAGGATCTTGCGTTCGCTCAATCCTTTGGAACGAAGCGTTAACACATATTGTTCATGGATGACCTCCAGCACGCTGTTGCGCACCATTCGGGCCAATATGCCCGCGCCGGTCACGCCAAGCGCAAATGCCGGCATGATCAGTTGTTTGAAACTGCCGTTGCCGATTGCGGGCAGCAGCTTCAAATGGACCGAAAACAGCAGAATCAGCAGAATCGCCAGCCAGAACTTCGGCATGGAGATGGCAAACAAACTCAGGACCCGAATGACATAGTCGATGATTTTATTGCGAAACACCGCGGACAGAATGCCCAAAAGAACGCCAACCGCAATTGAAAATAATGTGCTGACAACTGCCAACGACAAGGTCGCCGGCAGTTGTTCAAGCAATCTTTCCATAACGGGCTGACGGTTGGCGAAGGAATGGCCGAAATCTCCTCTTATGCTGTTCCACATATAATTCAGGTACTGCCGCCATAAGGGAAGATGCAAGCCAAGCTGTTCTCTCAGGTACTGAATATCCGCCTCGTTGTCATCACCGACGAGAATTCTCGCAGGATCTCCCGGAAGCCAATGAACAATCAGGAAGACCAACGTCAACGTTCCGAAAATGACCGGGACTGCGAGCAGCAATCGATTTCCGATGTACCTCAGCATATGAACTCCCCATTCCTTCTTGCCGGCCCCTATTGTTCTATCCAGGTGTCATAGAATACCGGCCATGCCGGATAATCGAAGGAAATGTCATGAACTTTCCTGCTCGAAGCAACGGTATAATCCAATACATAGGCCGGAATGGAGTACACCTGTTCGATGATTTTCTCTTGCGCCTTCTTGTACAGCTCCGCTCGCTTCTCCGTATTCAATTCACTTTGCGCGGCTTCCAGCCAATCTTCCAGCTCGGGATCATGGGTTCTCGAAATGTTCAATTTGCCATTGGGACCTTTGGTCGAGTACATCTGGCGCAAAATGCTCGGGTCACCGTAGAATTGGCTGCCGCCATACAGATCATAGTCGCCGTTTGCCCTGCGTTCGGTAAACGTTCCTTGCGGCAATGTCAGCAATTTGATCTCCACACCGATTTGCTTGAGCTGCTGCGTCACAACGGCAAGCAAGTCCAGCCGTTTTTCGCGGTTGCCTTGATAATCGATCATTTCAAGCGAAAGGCGTTTGCCGTCCTTTTCACGAATGCCGTCCGCGCCTTTGACCCAACCGAGTTCGTCCAGCACCTGGTTGGCATATTCGGGGTCATATTTCCATGTGTTTTCCACTGTCGGCGTATAGTAAAGCGAATGCGGACTGAGCGGCGACCAGCCCTGCCTGGATGTGCCCAGGTACACGGTCTTGATCGCGGCATCGAAATTAATGCCTGCCCGAATCGCTTTTCGGATTCTTGCATCATTCCATGGCTCCCGGTCCTGATTAAAGAAATAGCTGTAGTTATGCTGAAGCAGCTCGGTTTCATAAACCTTGAAATTCGGATCTGCCTTCAGCGCCTGCAAATTTTGCGGCGGTATAATGTCGGCGACTTGCGCCTGGTTGCTTTGCAGCACGCTCAGACGGGTTGCATCCTCCGGCACATATTTGACAATCAGCTTGTCAAGATAGGCGGGGCCTTGATGCTTGGCGTTGGCCGGCGGCCAGTTGTATTCTTCGAACCTTGCCAATTCCAATTCGGTGCCCGGCGTCAGCTTGGCCAATTTGAACGGTCCTGTGCCAACCGGATTTTGCGGAAAGGCGTCACCGTATTTCTTGACGGCCGTCGGGGAAACCATCCCCAGATCAACCTTGGCCAGGTTGCTGAGAAAAGGCGCGAACGGCTCGCTGAAGTTGACTTTGACTGTAAATTCATCGATGACCTCGGTCGACACATACGGGCCCATTGCGTTTTTCCCGAGACTGGATTGGGTGGCCGGATCGACGATCCGGTCAAAGTTGAACTTTACGGCTCCCGCGTTGAACGGGGTGCCGTCGTGGAATTTCACATCTTCACGCAGTTTGAACGTATAGCTCTTCTGATCCTCCGACAACTCCCACGAAGCGGCCAGCCACGGCCCAAAGGTGTGATCCTCGAATTCCACCACCAGGCTGTCATAGAGCGAGCGCATCACCCGGGTAGATGGGGCAAAACCCGTTCGATGGGCATCCAGAATATCATTCTGCACGACGCCGGCCAATGCCCATACCAGTTCTCCGCCGGGCGCCGGCGTTGCTTCCGCGGAGGATTCGGCCCCCGCGTTGGCATTGCCGGCTCCTCCGCCGCCGTCACCGGACGAGCCGCAGCCGCTAAGCAGCAGCAGCAAGCATGATAACAGAACGGCGGCGGTCAGCTTGATCTTTCTCATACTTTTGCACCTTCTTTTTCCGCCAGCGCTTTTCTTCTCTTGGTATGGATATTTTCAGGGAACTCCAGCCCCAGATTTCCTCGGAAGGTATCCGATTCATATTCCGTGCGGAACAATCCTCTCTTTTGCAAGATCGGCACAACCTTGTTCACAAACTCAGTAAACCATTCGGAAACCTCGGAATAAATGATAAAGCCATCCGCCGCTTCTTCTTCGAACCAGAGCTGGAGCCGATCGGCAATTTGTTCAGGCGTGCCGACAAAATGATTTTTCGGTCTTGCAAAAAGCAGCGCCGTTTCGCGCAGCGTCAAGTTGTTTTCCCTGGCTGTCCGCTTGATTCGCTCCGCGGCGGTACGATAAGCGTTGGATCCCAAATCCCCGAGATCCGGGAACGGCGCATCAAGATCATGTTTGGAAAAATCATAGTACGAGAACGGCCGGCTCAGTTCCACCAGCGCTTCTTCGATCGTCAGCTTTCCGGCATGTTCTTCATGGCGGGCAATCGCTTCTTCCTCGGTATCCGCCACGATTGGCGATATGCCGGGGAAAATCAGAATTTGATCCCCGCGTCGTCCGTATCGTTCGGCGCGTTGCTTGACATCGCGATAGAACGCCTTGGCTTCCTCCAGCGATGACGATCTCGCAAAAATCGCATCCGCGCTCCTGGCAGCCAAATCCCGGCCGCTGTCCGAGCCTCCCGCCTGGAAGAGGACCGGGTGGCCTTGTCTGGAACGGGAAATATTCAGCGGCCCCTTCACCGAGAAGAATTCGCCTTTGAAATTCAATTCATGAAGCTTCGTTTCATCGAAGAACTGGCCGGTTTCTTTGTTGCGGACCAGCGCATCGTCCTCCCATGAATCCCACAGCCCTTTCACCACCGCCACATGCTCCGCCGCTCTTCTGTACCGCACGGAATGCTCATAGTGTTCCGAGCGTCCGTAATTGGCTGCCGCTCCTTCAAGTCCGGTCGTGACCACGTTCCAGCCGGCTCTTCCTCCGCTCAAATGATCCAGCGAAGCAAATTGGCGGGCCACATTATACGGTTCCGTGTAGGAAGTGGTCACGGTGCCGACCAGACCGATTTTTTCCGTCACCGAACCGATCGCGGACAAGACGGTCAACGGTTCCAGCCGATTCAGAAAGTGAGGGGCGGAATTGGCCGTGATGTACGGGCTGTCTACAATAAAGACGAAGTCAAATTTGCCGGCCTCGGCTTGCAAGGCCTTGTTTTTGTAATACTCGAAATCGACGCTTTCATTGCCTTTGATCTCGGGTCGTTTCCACGTATTGTGGGAGGTTCCCGCTCCGGTAATGGTTGCTCCCAGCTTTATTTGCCGCTTTTTCGCCATCGCAATCCCTCTTTTCTCCAAAGTTTGGGTTACACCGTGAGCTGTGCGGTATAACGATTGACCGGTTTTTTCAGCCCCAGATTCCCTCTGAACGTGTCATGCTCGTATTCCTCGCGGAACAAACCGCGTTCACGCAGAATCGGAACGACCTGTTTCGTGAAGTTCTCGAGTTCTCCCGGCAGCGACTCGCCGACGATGAATCCGTCTGCCGCCCGTTTTTCCACGGCTTCCTGGATGCGGTCGGCCACTTCTTCGGCCGTACCGACGAAATCGCCTCGCGGCGTCGCATGGCGCAAAGCCACTTCCCTTAAGGTCAGGTTCTCTTTGCGCGCCATTTCCTTGATTTTCTCGGCGCTGCTTCGATGACTGTGGTAACCCAATTCGCCCAAATCCGGAAACGGATCGTCGAGGTTGTGCTTGGTGAAATCATAGTGGTCAAACGGCCGGCTCAACGCGACAACGGCTTTTTCCACGCTGACCAGGGACAGCTTCTGCCGGTATTTCGCTTCGGCTTCTTCCTGGGTGCGGCCGACGATGGGAGAGATTCCCGGCAATATAAAAATCTCATCCTCGGATCTGCCGAATTGGACGGCTCTTCTCTTGACGTCCGAGTAGTACGCTCGATTCTCTTCCAGAGAGGAATAATGGACAAAGATCGCTTCCGCATTCCGGGCGGCAAAGTTTCTCCCGTTTTCGGAAGCGCCCGCCTGGAAAATGACAGGATGCCCTTGCGGCGAGCGCGCGATATTGAGCGGACCTTTGACCGACAAAAACTCGCCTTTGTGATTCAGCTCATGCAGTTTGCTCGGGTCCAGAAACCGGCCGTTTGCTTTGTCCACGATAAAGGCGTCATCTTCATAGGAATCCCACAGCCCTTTCACAACATCCAGAAATTCCTGGGCCAGCCGATAGCGCGTGTCATGATTCAAATGTTCTCTCCTGGAGAAATTTTCCGCCGTTCCGGATAACCAGGAGGTCACCACATTCCAGCCTGCTCTTCCTTTGCTGATGTGATCGAGCGAAGCCAACTGGCGAGCCAGGTTGAAAGGTTCCGAATAAGTGACCGTGGCGGTTGCCACCAGGCCCACATGTTTCGTAACGGCCGCAATGGCGGAGAGGATGGTCAACGGTTCGAAGCGGTTGAGATAATGCGGGCTTGAATTTTTGTCGATGTACATGCTGTCCGCGATAAAGACAAAATCAAATTTGGCCGCTTCGGCAATTTGGGCTTGTTTTTTGTAGAAATGGACATTCGTGCTCGCGTCCGTCAACGCATCCGGATGACGCCAATCCTCCCAGCCCGCACCTACGCCGTGAATCCATGCGCCAAGCTTGATGGGTTTTGCGCTTCCCATAACGATCTCCTCCCGCATCTCAATTGATTATTAACTGAATATTCTGAATTGGAATGTTGATTTGCTTACCGGAGCACCGGTTTTCTCGCTGACGGAACTTTTAGCCGCAGATGCTCCCGCAATGTGCTGCCCGTGTATGCTGTGCGGAACAGCCCCCGACTCTGCAAGATGGGAATCACCTTGTCCACGAATTCTTCCAGCAAACCCGGAAAGTATGGAAACATGAGATTATAACCGTCAGCAGCCCGCTGCCTGAACCAATCTTCCAATTGATCGGCAATCTCTTCGGGTGATCCGAATATCATGCGATGCCCTCTGGCGCCCGCGATTCTCTGATACAACTGGCGAATCGTAAGCTTCTCTCTTCTGGCGAGTTCAATGATCAACGCTCTTCTGCTTTGATTGCCGTTCGTTTCGGGGATGCGCTCGGGCAGGGGCCCGTCAAGATCGAACTTCGAAAAATCAATGCCGCCCAAATAGTCGCTCAGGAATGCCAAACCGATGTCAGCCGGAATTAACGCTTGAAGCCGCTCATACCTGGCCAACGCGTCTTCCCGGTTCTTGCCAATGATCGGCGCGACGCCGGGCATGACATGGAGGTCATCTTCCGCCCGGCCATGCTGTTTCGCAAGCGTTTTGATTTCCCGGTAAAATTTTTGGGCGTCCTCCAATTTCTGCTGTGCGGTAAAGACGATTTCCGCGTATTTGCCGGCGAATTTCATGCCGTCATGCGAGGAGCCTGCCTGAATCAGTACAGGCTGCCCTTGAACCGGCCGGGAAGCATTGAGCGGCCCCTTCACCTGAAAATACTTGCCTCTATGGTTAATGGCGTGCAGTTTGGCAGGATCAAAATAAATCCCTTTCTCCTTGTCGCGAACCAGCGCATCTTCTTCCCAACTGTTCCAAAGCTTCTGCACCACTTCGACGAATTCATCCGCTTTCTTGTAACGCTCGCTATGCTCCGGATGCCGCTCCTTGCCGAAGTTGGCGGCCTCCTCTTCATAGTAGGAAGTCACGATATTCCAGGCGGCTCTGCCTTTGCTCAGATGATCAATGGAAGCAAACTTTCTGGCCACATGATAGGGCTCGTTGTACGTTGTGCTTACTGTCGCGGCCAGGCCGATCTTCCGGGTGGCGACCGCCAGCGCGGAAATCAGGGTTGTCGGCTCGAATCGCACGAGCTCTGACGGATGGCTGAGCGGAGTAAGCGACAAGGCGTCACTGACAAACAACAGATCCAATTTGCCTCGCTCAGCCGTTTGGGCGACATGGATATAGAAATCAATATCTTCATAGGCATCCGCCGGTGTCTCGGGATTTCGCCACGCTGCGATATGATGACCGGCTCCCATCAGGAACACGCCCAGCTTCATTTGTCGTTCCGTCACCGAATGTTGCTCCCTCCCTCAACTTAATTACAAGTTAACTTATAGGAATATTCAGATATCAGGCGATAATAAACACCTGTTCACAATACGCAAACCTGATTACCCCTGGTCGAAGTTATAGAGCGCGGTGCTCAAATAACGTTCGCCGTTGCTCGGAACGATGGCGACAATTCGCTTTCCGCCGCCCAATCTTCGCGCAACCTGCAAAGCGCCGTGCAGGATGGCTCCCGATGAAATACCGGCCAGAATGCCTTCTTTTTGCGCGACCAGACGCGAAGTCCGGTAGGCGTCCTCGGTTTCCACATCCATAATTTCATCATAGACCGATTGATCCAGAATTTCGGGGATAAAACCCGCTCCAATGCCCTGGATCGGATGAGGCGACGGTTTTCCGCCGGTTAATACCGGTGAAGCCGCCGGTTCAACCCCGATAATTTGAATATCCGGATAATGCTCCTTCAGATATCTTCCCGTCCCCGTAATGGTGCCGCCGGTCCCAACGCCGCAGACGAAGGCATCCAGCCGGCCGCCTATGGAATCGATCGCCCGGGCAATTTCCGGCCCGGTCGTTTCATAATGCGCCGCCGCATTGGCCGGATTGCGAAATTGATTCAGGATAATGGAGTTCTCGATTTGCCCGTTCAGCTCACGCGCTTTTTCGATCGCTCCCTTCATGCCAAGACTGCCGGGTGTCAGCACCAGCTCCGCTCCAAAGGCCTTGAGCAACGCCCGCCGTTCTTTGCTCATGGAGTCCGGCATCACCAGAATCACCCGGTATCCTTTGACGGCAGAAATCCATGCCAGCCCGATTCCCGTATTGCCGCTCGTCGGCTCGATGATCGTGGAGTTCTCGTTCAATTTGCCTTCCGCTTCCGCCTGCTTGATCATCTGCAGGGCAATTCGATCCTTGACGCTTTTTCCGGGATTCTGAAACTCGAGCTTCACATAGATTTCCGCATGCTCGTTTGTTTTCACGGCGTTCAATCTGACCAACGGCGTATCGCCGACCAATTCCGTAAGATCTCTTACCACTCTGCTCATTCGGATGGCTCCCCTCCATTCGTTTTTTTGGGCTCGTCGTTTAGTCGCTTGGCACAATTTCATCGGAAGGGAGATCGGATGTCAGCTTCAGCTTGTTGTTTTTGAGCTGCTCCAGAAATTCATCGAACGTCACGCCGGAGGCAATCGGCACGAAGCGAATTCCGACGTGGCGCGCTTTGTCATAGGATCGTTCGCAGAACGTTTCGGGAGGGGACACAAAAGCCGTTACGCCTTTGTGTTCTGCAACCGTCAAGGCGGCTCCGCGTCTTCCCGCAGTCAGTTGCTGCGCGGGATTGAAGAAATCCTCATATTCGTTGGTCTGCCCATTAAAGATTCTCAGAATTTCTCCCTCGACAATCGGGACGATTACGTTGGCTTTATTCAGTGCAGCCGCAAAAATCATATTCACGCGCTCCTTCAACAGATAAATAAAATAATACCTGTAAGTTAACTTGCATTTATTATTATGAAGGATGGGCGCGGTTTTGAGAAATTGAAAAAAGTGAACCGGCGATTCACAAATTTCGATGCCGGGAGACTACCATTGTTCTTTGACCAGTTGGAGCAAATAAGACAATGCCGCGCCCGGCTGTTTTTTTTCTTTCGCCAGGATTCCGACGCTCAGACCTTCATGAAAATCTTCAATCGGTATCGTGACCGTATTCTCCAGCGGAGGATTGACCGCTACAAGCGGAACAACGGCCGAACCGTAGCCCGCCTGAACATAGAATTTGAGCGCAAGCATATTGCTGACCTCAAGCTTGTAATTGGGAATCAGCCTATGCTCCAGCATTTTCTGCTCAAACAAGGCGCGTATCGGACAGGATGAATTCGTAATGACCAGTTTTTCATCCTGGATTTGCGCCAATTTGATGCTCGGATATCGGGCAAGCGGATGATCCTGATGCACGAGCAGCACAACTTCTTCTTTCATGAAGGACTCGAAAATCATGCCTTCACTCAATGCGCTCGCCGCGCAGATCGCGGCATCGATCTCGTCCTTGGCCAACAAGTCGCACAGCACCTTGCTTCCATCAATATGCAGGCTGATTTTGACATCAGGGTAACGATCATATACTTTCTGCAAGATTCGCGGCAAACGGTAGCTCGCCATCGGCTCCATGACGCCCAGGCGAACGTACTCGGCTTTTCCCTCGATATATTCGTTCAATGTTTTTTCCAGCGCTTCAAAGGCTTTCAACAAGAAGACGCTCTGCTCTTTAAGCAGCAGCCCCGCTTCTGTCAACTGCATATTTTGATTCCGGTCGAACAGGGTAACCCCCAGGCTGCTCTCCAATTTTTTGATATGCGAAGTAATGGTGGATTGGGCATAGTTTAACTGCTGGGCCGCCGCTTGAAAGCTCCCCTGTTCCACAATCGTGTTAAATGTCGTGATGGTTCTCAGATCCATTTTCAGCGCCGCCTTTTCATAAACTGATAAACAAAATCATACTGTTCCTATCAGTATTATACACAAAATGTTTATCGTTGGTAGCCGCACCCCGGCCTGTTGGGCAGGGAGAGGCGCTTGCCTGCCGCCCATGGCAAGTGACCGGTTTCCAATCGGAAACTATGTTCCGATATGGTGCCTATCGCACGAGAAAGTGCATTCTATTCTTATCGGAATGGTTGTGATAGGATGTTCCACGTAGAAAGGAGGAGCGAAACATGTCGAATTATCGATTGGATGTCGGACAACAGCGGATCGTGTGGGGTACCCGACTTGAGGTGGCCGCGGATTCGCATGCGGGTTCTTATCGGGCTTCCGTGACCCCTTCCGCTGTCGGTGGCGGTTGGGAATGGGATCTTCCGAATGGCATTTATACGGCCAGGGGGATCGTCGAACAGTTGGGGGTGCTGCTGGAGGCCATCTGCGTGCACCTGGGAGAAGCCGCGAATCTGGAAGCGCTGTTGGTGAACATCGAGCATACGCTTGCCCTCTCGGGGCGTGAGACGGCGCTGCCGCTCGATATCTTGGCGCCGCGCGATCACGGGCGGAAAGAGATCGCGGCGCATGCCGGCCGGGTCGGGGAGACGCTGGCGAAGTGGGCGCGCGAGATCGCCGGCCAGCGGCGCGGCCTCAAGGAGCTCGGCGTTGAAGTGCTGGGCAGACTCGCTTTCCGCAGCAAGTGCGACAACCATCTCTGGACGCATGAAGTAACCGGTATGCTCACGGGTCCGGCAGGCGGACCGATCGTGATGCAACTGTTCAATGAATATCTGCACCAGATGGTGCTGCTGCGCGACGCGTTGCTTCCTTTTCAGAACTGGGAAGAAGTGCCGATCGCGTTGCCCAAGCGGCAGAACCGGGGGCTGCGGTATACGGAGGAAGCGCACGTCCTGTTCCTCTCGACGCTGCTGGCCAGGCCGCTGGATCATCAGTCGTTGGTGCGGTACGCGGCAAGCTTGCTGGCTCCGGGGCTGGATGCGGACGGTTACGGCTTCCAATACCCGCTGGGAACGATTCTGCCGGCCAGCTTGGGCGCGGAGCTGGCGGAGGCGCCGCGTTATCTGCTGCGGTGGCATCCGGTGAAGACGGTCGAACCGGCCGAAGGGGAAGCGATTGCGTTCGTGAGCGAATACTCGGATTACTATTCGGCCCCGCGGACGCTGACGGAATCCGGCGCGCGGAATCGCGAGGAAGCGGCGGCATGGGAAATCGCCGGGGAAGCGACGCTGCAGGCCGAGCTGCAAGACGGGGGCAAGGCGAGAATCGCCTTCAGGCTGCACGCGGCTTCCGCTTCGGAAGCCGATTCATACCGCGTCGACCTGGGGCAGATCTTCCGGGGGCATCGTTATCATTACCGTGCCCGGGCGGCAACCGCGCAGCGGAGCGTCTCGACGCCGATCGAGGCTGCGTCCGGCATCGTCCGTCAGGATGCCGGCGTTATCCTCTCGCTGCCGGGACTGGTCACGAGCGAAGCGGGAACGCATCTGATCGAGACGGGAGGCCATGAGCTGCTCGCAAGAGCGCTGCTGGGCAAGCTCTATCCCGAGAACGTGATCTTGCTCGAACGAGGCGATGCGGAGGAGCTGGAGGCGGCGAAGCAGGCGGGCAAGCAATACGGGGCCAAGTTCTTGCTGCTGCTGGGGCAGGGTCAGGTCCGCTTGTCTTCCGCCGGCGAGCGGTCCTCCGAGAAGCTGTCGATATAATCGGCGCCGAAATCGCACAGTTGCTTAAGGATGGGAAACAATCGGAGGCCATGCTCGGTCAGATTGTATTCCACCTTGGGCGGGATGACGGGATATACGTTGCGGCTGACCAATCCGTCGCGTTCGAGTTCGCGGAGCTGCTCCGTCAGCATTTTGTGGTTCACGCCCGGCATGAGGCGGAGCAGCTCGCTGAACCGGAAAGTCCGGTTCGCCAGATGGCTCAGGATCAGGATCTTCCACTTGCCGCTGACGAGCTCCCATGCGACTTCGGAGGCGCAGAGGTATTGTTTGTTCCGGAATTGAATCACAGGGTTCCCCCCTAAACCCCAGTACTTCAATCGATTTACTATTAACTTTAACATGGGAGCGCCTTCACATCAACGATTAATTGCCGGCACTTACAGGCATGAGGTGACATTCATGGGTCCCGAACGATTGGAACGCGTCTTGGAGATTATCTCCATGTCGCTATGGCCCTTGCTGAAGGGTACGATCCTGTACACCATTCCGATCTCGCTGCTGTCCTATGCCCTGGGGCTTATCTTCGCATTGGGCGTCGCCCTGGCGGGCATATCGGCGAATCCTTATCTCCGGATTCCTTCCCGCGTGTATGTGTGGATCATCCGGTGTACGCCGATTCTGGTACAGCTCTTCATCATCTTCTACGGCTTGCCGAGCGTCGGCATCTTGCTGTCGCCGTTCGCGAGCATCGTGATCGCCCTTACGATTTCGGAAGCGGCGTATTCCTCCGAGATCATGCGGGCGGCAATTCTGTCCATCCCGAACGGGCAATGGCGGGCGGGGTACGCGCTGGGCATGACGAAGAGCCAGAACCTGATTTGCATCATTCTGCCGCAGTCCATCCGAATCTGCATTCCCAGCCTGGGCAATCAGTTCATTACGCTCTTCAAGACTTCGTCGCTGGCGGCGCTGGTCACGCTGCCCGACCTCTTCGGCGCGGCGAAGCTGATCGCGGCCTCGACGTTCGAGCCGATGCTGCTGTATCTGATCGCGGGCACGTACTACCTCATTCTCTGTACCGCGCTGACCATCTGGCAGTCCCGGTTGGAGCGGCGGTTCGGCGCTTATCAGACTTAGGCTGGCAAGGGAGGGATGAACGTTGCTGTTAACGCTGCAAGGCATAACGAAGCATTTCGGCCAGGTGCAGGTGCTGGGCCCTGTCGATCTCGAGCTGCCGAAGGGGACGACGACCGTTATCATCGGCCCGTCGGGCTCGGGCAAGTCAACGCTGCTAAGCTGCATCAATCTGCTGGAGCTTCCCACGAGCGGCACGATCCGCCTCGGCGAGCGTCAGCTTCGCTTCTCCCAGACGGAGAAGCCGAGCGCGAAGGCCATTCTGGATTTCCGCCGGCAGACGGGGACGGTGTTCCAGGGCAACTACCTGTTCCCCCATATGACGGTTCTGGAGAATGTGATGATCGGCCCCATTACGGCACGCCGGTTGAACCGGATTGACGCGCAAGCCCGCGCTGTCGCGCTGCTGGAGCAAGTCGGCCTGGGCGCCCTCCGGGACCGCTACCCGTATCAGCTCTCCGGCGGGCAGCAGCAACGGGTTGGCATCGCCCGGGCGATGTCGATGGAGCCGCAGATTCTCCTGTTCGACGAGCCGACTTCCGCGCTCGATCCGGAGCTGGTCGGCGAGGTGCTGGAGGTGATGCGTGACCTCAGCCGATCCGGCATCACGCTCGTCGTCGTGACGCATGAGCTGGAATTCGCCAGCCGGGTGGCGGATCGGGTCTTGTTCTTGGATCAGGGGACGATTCTGGAGAACGGGACGCCCGAGGCGGTCTTCGTGCATTCCCGTAAGGAGCGCGTCCGGCAATTCGTGAGCCGCCTGGCGCCGAGCTTCGCCTCATCGCTGGTTCCCACATATTCCATTTAATGGTTCATCATCGGAGGATGGTTCATCGTGTCAAGGAAAATATCCGTGCTTATCCTTACCGCAATCTTCCTGCTTACCGCCTGCAGCTCAAGCAAGAGCCAGGGCAGTTCATTGGAGCAGCTCAAGAAGCGGGGCGAGATCATCGTCGCCACCACCGGCGCCTATCCGCCTTACTCGTTTCATGACGCCGACGGCTTGACGGGATTCGATATCGATATTTCCAATGAGATCGGCAAGCGGCTGGGCCTGAAGGTGAAGTTCGCCGAAGTGGAGTTCGCCGGCATGTTCTCGGGGATCGACGGCGGCCGATTCGACACGATCCCGCAGTTGTCCATTACGGAGGAACGCAAGAAGAAGTACGACTTCTCGGATCCGTATCAATTCTCCAACCTGGTCTTGATCGTGCTGGAGGAGAATACGGAGATCAACAGCTTCGAGGACCTGAAGGGGAAGAAGACGAATGGCAGCACCGAATCGGTGCAAGGCGCGCTGGCGCTGCAATACGGTGCGATCCTGGTGCCGGAGAACGGCGACGCCGTCGAACTGCTGCGGTCGAAACGGGTGGACGCGCTCATCTTCAACAGTCTGTATTTCTTCGATCTGCGCACGAGGCGTCCCGATCTCAAGATCAAGATTGTCGATCAAGTCGACGAGATCGAGACGGCGGCCTTCCTGTTCCGGAAGGGCAACGAGGATACCGTGAAGGCTTTCAATGAGGCGCTTCGCGCCATGCATGAGGACGGCACTTACGCACAGATCTCGACAAAATACTTCGGCAGAGACATCTCTGAGGGCATGATCCCGTAACCGCTGCATTCCGCTGCATACAGATCGGGCATCCACCGCCAGGCGATCCAAGCATGTGGCGGTGGATCGGACTTCATCCGGGACATATCACATTAATTCGGATGTCATCAACGTGTATGACCCAACTTATAAAGAAAAATTAACGAAAACCGACGGGTTTCGGGAAGAATACGATGAGCGGCATGGGATTATCGTCGGGCGGCTGATCATTCATGCCCCTGAAGCATCATCCGAAACAGAAAGACGCGGTCGTGCCGTTTAAGTTCTGACGGCAGTTCGCCAGTTGCATCGTAGTCCTGGACAGAGCCGATCGTACGATCATCAAATTCTATAATCGAGCCGAGCGTTACGGGTTGATTGAGACTCAGCTCACGTTCCTCGTCATGCATCCACATCATTTGACTGCCCACGGGAAGCGGAAGATACACGTCCTTGGTGGTGCTGGAAGAACCCCCGTCATTAATTAATGCTGAAGTGAAGGAAGACCGTCTTTGCTCCTTCTGTTCGTCTTTGTTTTGAGAGAAGATGAGCAATAGTTGTTCGTGATGCAGATTTCCGGATTATGATTGAGGATCGGGTATATGTATGCCTGCTCCATAATCGATCACGTTTTCTTGTTGATCGCCGTGTTCGAAGTGTTCTACCCATATTCTGATCACGAATACTTGATCCGGATCCACTTGCAGATCAAACAATTGGACTTTCTGTCCGATGACATGGAAGATCCGCTCCAGATCTTCCGACATTTCTGCCGGTTTTACCGTCATTTTGAGGCGCGGTTCAGCGACATCGTTCATCTTCCGGGATTCATAAATCCAAATGAGCGCGCCTGCGATTACAAGAACAAGCAATGCCGCCCATCTCATTTTCCCCATCCAGTTTTCTTCCTTTCCTGTTTCGGAAACCGGGATACAGGAAAAAATCTCCTGTCCTGTTGTAATAACAGTAAATCAACCGTTCTTCCATTGGGGTGGGTCCGATTTGAAAAAGTCCTTCATGCATCGTCCTCACCTTCGCTCTCGCATGATTTATTTACGGCGATTCCCGTGGTATTGGAGGAGATCAGTAAAGATATGATGACTTGACCAGGCCGCCAGAACAACATGTGTGTTCGTTTAAGAACGCCCTGCTGCGGGACCGGATCCGGCGGGGATACCGATCAAGACGCCGGGGAAGGCGCCCGGCGTCTTTTCCATCATGCGCCGCAATGATAGTTGATCGCCCACATATGGCCGTCCAGGTCCTCGAAGGCCCAATGATACATGTCTCCGAAATCCTCGGGCTCTCCGTACGCCTTCCCGCCCAGGGAAACGGCCGTCTTCACGTCCCCTGCATTTCCGGGTCAGGCGGAAGAAGCTGCCGGCTGGAAGCCGTAGGCATCCAAGGTCACCATACACTTGAGTGTCCGATAGGCTCTCCATTCCAATCGCGCCATTTCGCCGGGCGGCTCCCATGAAATCGGCCAACCGCCGTCCTCCTCTTGCTCAGAGTTCAACGCCTCCAGATGGCCATGAATCACCGAATCCGGGAAAATCTTTCGGCAGTACGAATCCGGAAAAGGAGCGAAATCAAGCGGCGTGAGCCCATACCCTTGCGGCGGAGCCTCCAGACGGAAAAACCTGGCCCGATAAAGCTCGTCCGTCAATTTGGAGAAGAGGGTTTGGATGTCATCGGTTTGAGGCAAGCTTTCAAGCAGGCAAAAAGCAGTCAGTATGGTGTGGGAGTCCTCGTATTTTGTGGTGCGGATATGATTCAGGCAGACCTCGACCGCTTGATCCAGCCAGGGATGCGCGATCCCTTGCCAGTTTAACAGACCAACCAGGCCCGTAAGCCGGTCAAACGACGCTTGCGCCGACGCCGGATTGTTCCAGTGCGTGGCTCGGGGGTAGTGGCTTGATGAAGCGGTAATCGTGACAATTCCTTCGTTCAGGTCCGCGACACGCGAAACATAGTCACAAACTTTGCGGGCCGTTTCCGGATCTCGTATTTTCGCTTCATACAGCGTTCTCAGCCCGAATTCCACATACAACGGTTGGCTCTCGGGTGTGCGCAGATCCGGTTCAAGCGCGTGCCCGAATCCGCCATCCTCATTCTGGTAAGCCCTGATCGCGCGTAACACACTGTCCTTCGAACCGCCCCGGAAGAAAAATTCGAACAGCCTTCTTTCCAGCAGTCTTCCGTTCTCCCAAATGAAACGTGCAGCGTTCTCAAAATTCATAAGCCGCCCCAGGAACATATGTTCTCATCATATTTTTCCACAGCCGCACCTTGATGTCAATGTTACAATATCTGCTGAAAACCGTATCGCAAGCGGAGGTGAACCTTCTTATGCGCGAACAACATGCGTCGGCCGCCGGCATTGTCATCGACCGGCTCGACCACCTTGTCCTTACCGTCAGCAATCTGCAAAATACAATCGCGTTCTATGAAAAGGTGCTCGGCATGGAGGTCGTCCGGTTCGGCGGAGGGCGGTACGCATTGCATTTCGGCCGGCAGAAGATCAACCTGCACGAGCGCGGACGCGAATTCGAGCCGAAAGCAGACAAGCCGTGCCCCGGCTCGGCGGATTTGTGTTTCATTACGAATACGCCGCTGGAAGACGTGATCCGGCACCTGGAGCATTGCCATGTCGCCATTGAAGAAGGTCCGGTGGACCGTACGGGCGCAACGGGCAAAATCCGCTCCGTCTATGTGCGCGATCCGGACCGGAACCTGATCGAAATATCATATTACGTCTCGGAGTGAGCGAGCGCTCGTCTTCGTTCGGTCGCAACGCGTTCCTCGCTCATGTCGGCGGTCCCCTCAAGCTGATACTGACAATATCAGTATTGTCAATTGAAGCACAAATGCAGTTCTTCTTCAGAATCGTATGGCGACTATAGAATGAATCTATGGGCCGATTATACTTTATTTTATCATGTCCAGAAGCGATGTGGTAAAATTTAGGTTATTGGACAATTCGAATCAGGTGGTGTTCGCGTTTGGACCAGCATTTGTTTTCCCCTTTCCGCGTCAAAGGACTGCAACTGAAGAACCGTGTCGTCATGGCGCCGATGGTGCAGAATTCCGTTACGGCCAAGGACGGCAAGCCGAACGATTGGCATTATGTCCATTACCTCAGCCGGGCGATCGGGGGAGTCGGCCTGATCATCATGGAAATGACGGACGTGGAACCGGACGGCCGCATTACGGATGCTGACCTAGGATTGTGGTCGGACGAGCACATTCCGGCTTTCGCCCGAATCATTGACGGGGTTCATGCCCAGGGCGCCAAAATCGGGATTCAAATCGCCCATGCCGGACGCAAGGCCGAAGATGCGGCAAGGCCGGTCGCGCCTTCTGAGATCGCGTTTCCCGGCCCCCGCTATCGGGTGCCCCATGCGCTGACGGCCGGTGAAATCGAACGGATCGTGCGGTCCTTCGCCGACGCGGCGCGGCGCGCCGTCCAGGCGGGGGTGGACATGATCGAGCTTCACGGGGCGCACGGGTACCTGATTCACCAGTTCCACTCGCCGCTGACCAACAAGCGGGACGACGAATACGGGAAAGATCTGACGCGCTTCGGCGTTCAAGTCATCGAGGCCGTGAAAAAAGAGCTGCCGGGCGACATGCCGCTGTTCTTCCGGATCTCGGCGATCGAGTACGCGGACGGCGGCTATGACATCGACCATGCGATCCGTCTGTGCGAAGTCTACCGGGATGCGGGCGTGGATGTCTTCCATGTGACGACGGGCGGAGAAGGACCGGCCGGACAGAGAAAGCCGGGCAACTATCCCGGCTATCAGGTGCCGTTCGCGCGCCGGATCAGAGAGGCCGTCGGCGTTCCCGTCGTTGCAGTCGGCATGCTGGAGGATCCGATACTGGCCGACGCCGTCATCCGCAATGAAGACGCCGACCTGGTGGCGTTGGCCCGCGGCTTGCTGCGGAATCCGTACTGGGCATTGAACGCGGCGGTCGCCCTGAAACAGCAGACGACCGTCCCGAAACAATACGAGCGGGCGTTTCTGTAAAATGCCCTGGCTTGAAACAAACAAGGAATTCGGCCTCGCATCATCAACGGAGGACCCGAATTCCTTTTCTTTTTCGATAACAGCCGGATTTATCAAGGGAAACCTATCCGTGCTCAGGCTCCTGTTATTGCGGTGCGGTCAGTTGCCTTTTTGGGCGCGAATGAATGCTTTGTACCATTTGGCGCTGTCTTTCCAGATACGCGCTTGAGAATCATAATCCACATAGAACAGACCGAAACGCGGACCATATCCCATATGCCATTCAAAATTGTCCAACAAAGACCAAACGTAGTATCCTCTCAAGTCAACGCCGTCGTCGATCATTTTTTTGGCCTCTGCAAAATGACTTTGAAGATAATCGATGCGCTGCCGATCGTGGATTTGCCCATCCCGGCTCAAGACATCGTCGGTAAACGCGCCGCCATTCTCGGTAATATAAACGGGCAATTGCCGGTATTGTTCATGAACGCGCACAATCTCGTGATACAAGCCCTCCGGATAGATTTCCCAATTGAGCGCATTGACGTTGGCGTCAGCATCATTGCGTGTGCAGGTCTCCAAAATGCCGTCTTGTTCCGGATCGTATTTTTGCTTGTTTCTGGAGTAATAGTTCACGCCGAGAAAATCGATTTTCTCGGAAATGAGCTGCAGATCCCCTTCCTCCATTTCCGGCACGGCGTCTTTTTCCGCAAGCCATGCCAACAAATCCTCCGGGTACCGCGCACGGAACAGCAGGTCCAGATATTGCCGGTTCCAAAGCGCGTCCATCCGGTTGGAAACGACGACGTCGTTCGGATTGTCCTTGTCGTACGGTTCGTAATGATTGAAGTTCAACGTAATCCCGATCTCGCCGGTCAGTCCCAGCTCCCGATACTTTCGCACGGCCAGGGCATGCGCGACCATGAGGTGATGGGATACGCGCATGGCTTTCTTCAAATCTCGTATTCCCGGAGCGTGAATGCCGTTAATATAGCCCAGCACAGAGATGACGGAAGGCTCGTTGATCGTGATCCATTGGTGGACATCGTCGTCCAGCTCGCGAAACATTTTCTCGGCGTAATTGACAAACTTGGCAACAACCTCCCGATTCATCCAGCCGCCGATATCCTGCAAATGCTGCGGCAGATCCCAATGAAACAACGTGGCGCATGCTTTGATCCCGTTGCGCTTCAAGGTCGCGAGCAATCTTTTGTAAAACTCGATGCCTTGACGATTTAATGCGCCGTCCATCGTCAGCACCCTGGGCCAGGAAATGGAGAACCGATAAATATCGATGCCCAGCTGCTTCATCAAGGCGACATCTTCTTCCATCCGATTGTAATGGTCGCAAGCCACATCGCCGGTTGCCCCGTCGGCTACTTTGCCGGGGTACGCGCAAAATGTATCCCATATGGAAGGGTGCCTTCCATGGCGTGTTGTGGCTCCCTCAATCTGGTAGGAGGATGTTGCGCATCCCCACAGAAAATGCTCCGGAAACTTTGCTTCGTTCATTCAAGCGCCTCCTGATGCCGATTATTTGTACTCCAGAACGCACTGGATAACATCTTGCGGCCGCTGATCGACCATCGCGAACGCTTCATTGATATTTTCGAACGGAAAAACATTGGTCACCACATTGTCAAGTTTGAGCTTCGGCAACAATCGCATACACTGCTCTCTCTTTCGCTCCAACTTCCACAGATGGGCAAACTCCGGCGCCGTGTAATTGGTTTGCGAACATTTGATCGTCACCCGGTTATGATGGAATTCCTCGGACAAGATCAACCGGGCTTCATTGGGGTACCAGGAAAGCGCGAGAATCGTCTGTTCGGGAGCGATCGTTCGAATCGCTTCGTTCAGGGCATGATACGAACCGCTCACATCAATGACCAGATCGGCGCCGCGATTGTTGGTCATTTCTCTGACGCGTTGCGCGACATCCGTGCCGGCGGGATCCAACACGACTTCCGCGCCATTCTCCAACGCGGCCTTTCTTCTCTTCTCGATCGTATCTACGGCGATGACCCTCGCGCCCGACATGATCGCAAGCTGGACGGTGATTTGGCCGATTACGCCCAGTCCCATGACGACGACGACATCGCCGAGCTTGATCCTCGCATCCAGAATGCCGTTGAAGCATGTCATCAGATTGGTAAAGACAACCGCGTGCTTCGGATCAACGCCATCCGGCAATTTGAATACCTGGTCTTCCTTCTTGATGATTTGGGATTGATGAGGTCCGTCGGTGTATACGATATCCCCGCAGGATACATGCTTCACATCGCTTCCGACCTCGATAATCTCGCCCACGGCGGAATAGCCGAGATACCATACGCCAGGGTCGCAGCTTCTGATCGGGTATGTCCAGAGGTGCTCCTCTTCCGACTTGACAAACAGCCGCGTGTCCGGATCATATTTCTTGCTGAAAAACGGCGCGTATCCCCGGTAGATGTTCATTTCCGTGCCATGACTGATTCCGGTGTACAACGTTTTGATTCGCACTTCATCCGGCTGGATTTCCATGTCCGGGACTTCCCGGACCACCAGTTTCTTGGGGCCTTCATAGACGGATATTTTCATGGATCGCCTCAACTCCTGTCATTGTTGGTGGTGTTCCCGCTTTGCGCGTAAATCTCGTCGATGATCCGCATGACGTCTTTCGCCTGCTCCATGTTGGAATGCGGCTTCGTACCGCTTCGGACGCTTTGGATGAACAGCTCGACTTCCTTTGCATAGGGATCGGATTCCGCCAGATCCGGCTCGATGTTCACGGGAACATGCCCGATCTCCGAGTACAACTCGAGTCGGCCATCCGCCAACCTGGCCCCGGCTTTCGTCCCGAACACCTCCAGCACCATCGATTCCTGTTTCACATTGGAGGCCCACGAAGCTTCGAAGTACAGCGAGCGTTGATGGCCCGCGAAGGTCACGTAACCCGCGCCCATGTCTTCCACATCATTTCGCGCTTCAAGCTGCGGGTTGGCGGCCCAAGCTCCTCGGTTGGATTCATGGGACAGGGTTGAAAAATGGGCGTACGTCGAACCCGATACTTTGTCGATCGTCGGGAAATCCATCAGATAGAGCGCGAGATCCACCAAATGGACACCCAGATCGATGAGCGCTCCTCCGCCGGACAATCGCTTGTTCGTGAACCATCCTCCCAGGCCCGGAATTCCCCGTCTTCTCAACCACGAGGCTTTCACATGATAAATGGATCCCATCTCGCCCGAATCGATGGCGCTCTTCAAGAATCGGACCGGGGATGAATATCGCTTGTCCTTTCCGACAAAGACCGAGACCGGATATTTTTCATTCCAGCGCAACAGTTCATCCAGCTCTTGAGCATTCAACACAAGCGGCTTCTCGCAATGCACATGGATCCCTTCCGCCATCGCGGCCTTTACAATCGGGAAATGGGATGCGTTCGGTGTGCATATGCTCAAGATATCCAGCTTGCCCTGACGCAGCATGGCATCATAGTGCTCATAGACATTCGGAATATCATACCGCTTGGCGACTTGCTCCGCCTTGACAACGTTGGGATTGCAGACGGCGGCCAGTTCCACATCTTCTCGCGCGGAATAGGCGGCCAGATGCTTCCTTTCCGCAATCCAACCGGTTCCGATGATGCCGTACCTCAGCTTGCCCACGTATTCCGCCTCCCGCAAGTAAATGCCGAACCGGGACCGGCTCGCGATTACAACAGATGTTCGTCCACCAGTCGTTGAAATTTCAGCAGACTCTCTTCCACATCTTCCCGCGGAAAATATTCCAGTCCAATATACCCGTCGTACTGGCTCTTCAGCTGTTGCAAGATATAGGCATAGTCAAGCTCTCCCGTGCCCGGCCGATCCCGGCCGGGATTGTCCGCTATATGGATGTGCCCGATATAAGGAAGATACTTTTTCAGCCGTTCGGAGACATGCCCTTCGCTGACTTGTTGATGATAAACATCGAACAGCATCTTGATGGAGGGGCTGTTCACTTCCTTGATAATTTGCGCCGCTTCGTCGGATGAGGTCAGATAGTAACCCGGATGGTCCACAAGATGATTCAAAGGTTCAATCACCAGTGAAATTCCGCTTTCGGCAAGATAAGGCTCACATGCTTTCAGCCCGCTGACAATACTGGCGTATTGTTTCTCCCTGGCGACTCCGATCTCGTCTCCGACCTGAGAGATGATCATCCGGGCTCCCAATCGCCTGGCAACGTCGAGGCTTGCCAGGACGCCGTCGACATACTGATCGCGCAAACTCTCGTCCACCAATGAGATGAACTTCGTGCAGATCGCGGTGACTTCCATGCCGGTATCTTTCATCGCCCGCTCGATTATTTCGAGATCCTTGTCCCACCACGACCAAAATTCAAAATTACGAAAGCCGCACCGCTTCAGAAGCAAGATTTGATCATATACAGGGACCTCTTTCCGGAAAAACAAAGCATCGATACACGGAGAAAAACGCATTTTGATCCTCCCGCGAATGGATTATCCCTTCACTGCCCCGGCGCTCAAACCGGACACCAAATGCTGTTGTGCAAAGGCAAAGAATATCAGGACGGGCATGGTCGCCAATATTCCGATTGCCATCGTATTATTAATGTAGACATTGCCATATTGCGCCTGAAAATCCTGGATGCCGTTGGAAATCAGTCGATACGATTGCTTGGTGTTGATGATGCTTGCCCAAATATAGTCGTTCCACGCCAGCAGAAAGGCGAAGATGGAGGTCGCGATAATACCCGGGCGCGCCAACGGAAGCGCGATCCGGAAGAACACGCCCCAACGGTTGCATCCGTCGATCCGGGCGCTCTCTTCAATCTCCGTGCTGTAAGCGGTGCGGAAATAACTTTGGAGCATCATCGTGCAAAACGCGATAGACCACGTGGCGTAGGAGATGATAATGCCCGCATAGCTGTTGGTCAGACCAAGACCATGCAGCAGGAAATAAAACGGCACGAGCGGCAGCACTCCCGGAACCAGCTGGGTGATGACGAACAGCCCGAACAGTTTTCTTCTTCCCCTGAAGGAGAATCTTGCGATGCTGTATCCGCTCAGCGCCGATATGACAATCGCAAACAAGGTTGTGAAGCCCGCCACGATCAGGCTGTTTTTCATGTAAGTGAAAAACGGGATGCGGCTCACGACCTCCGAGAATGCCGTAAAGTCAATTTGCGACGGCCAGAATCTCGGGGGCAGCAAGAACAGATCCGCTTTTGGTTTCAACGCGGTATTCAGCATCCAGTAATAGGGGAAAATGACGAACGCAAAGATGACGATGAGCCCCGCATAATGCAAGACCAACTCGCCGATGCCCAATTTTTTCACGGTTGCACCCCTTTCCCTACAGGGACTTGACGGATTTGCGAATATAGAAGATCGCCGGAATCATCACGCACAGAAGCATCAATCCGCTGATCGCGCCGGCCGCGCCCGTATCAAAATTCATGAACGCCTCTTGATAGATCGAAACCGCCAACGTTTTCGTCGTTCCAAGCGGGCCGCCATTGGCAACCAGGTAGTTGAGGTTGAAGCTGTTGAATTGCCAGATCCCTTGCAACAGCAGGGAAATCCCCAACACCGGCGTGATGGACGGCAACGTAATATGGAAGAACTGCTTGATCTTTCCTGCCCCGTCAATCTGGGCGGCTTCGTACAATGCGTCCGAGATGTTCTGCAAGGCGGCGAGAATCATGACCATCATGAACGGAAAAGTCGCCCATATATTGATCACGAGCACCGACAACATGGGCACCGTAACCGGTCCGACCTGCCATTGCGGATTGCCCAAAAAACTGATGTTGTCCTGAATGATGCCGGCCGTTTTCAACAAAAAATTGAAAGGCGAAAGCGATTGGTCATACAGATATTTCCACACCATCGCCGCGACGACGGGCGGCGTCACCCATGGAACGATAAAGATCGTCCTGAAAAACGACCGGCCGGGCAATGAACGGTTCAACAAAATCGCCGCAAACAAGCCGATGATTGTGGAACATACAAGAGTTCCCGCCGACCAGAAGAAGGTGTTTGTCAGCGATTGCCAGAAGGCGCCGTCGGAGACGATCTTGGCGTAATTTTTGAACCAGACCCACGATCCCTTTTCCTGAAATCCCAGGAGCACCGCCCGAAAACTCGGGATAATGTTCGTAAATACGATTCCGATAACCCCCGGGATTAACATCCAGTACGGAACGGACAGATCCGAGGCGAACACACCTTTAAACGTTTTTTTAATCTGACTCACCTCTTGCACATAGGCTAAAGGAAGTTCAGACCTTTACATGTGGCGCTGTAAAGGTCTGAACCATTTCACCCTTAACCCGTAAGTTCTTTAGTTCTTGCTCTCCTGAATAATGCTTCCGATTTTCTTCGCGGCTTCGTCAGCGGACTGCTGCACGTCCATGCCGAACATAATCTTGCTGACCATATCGGCCACGGGGCCATCGGGGAATGCGGAGATCGATCCCCAGTACGACACCGGCAAATCGCCGTTCACCGCGCGTTCCGCTTGTTTGGCCAGGGTCGCATACCAGTCTCCGGTGTACATCTCATCGTTCATCACTTCTTTGTTGGCATTGATCAGGCCGGTCGCTTTCATCAATTTGATCTGGTTATCCTTGTGCAGGAAGAACTTCAGGAATTGCTTGGCTTCTTCCGGATGCTTCGTCCCCTTGAAGACGGAGACCGGCGCCGCGAACAGGACGCTCGATTGGCCGCTTCCGTCCTTCGACGGCAAGGTTGCGAATGCAACTTTATCCAGCAATTGCGGAGCCTGGGCTTCCAATGTTTTGAGAAAATCGGGATTCACCCCGAGAAGCATCGACACTTCTCCCGTGAAAAACTTCGTTGCGGAGTCGGTCGTCGGCGTGGCCATCGTCTCGGAAATGACCTTGTGCTTCTTCACGAGATCCTGCATAAATTGCAGGGCTTCGACGGCTTTCGGTTGATTGACAAGCACTTCTTCCGTATTGAAGTCCATCACGGATGTTCCGTTCTGCGCCATCGTCGCCATCGCGGATTGCGTAAAGTCGCCGCGGGTAACATAGAATGCCATGCCGCTGCGGGCGATATGATCCCCTTCCCTGACCGTAAGCGCGTTGGCCGTTTCCACGAGCTCGTCCCAGGTTTCGGGAGGAGCGCTGATGCCCGCTTCCTCGAAATGATCCGTACGGTAGATCATGATTCGTGTATCCATTCTCCACGGAAGCGCATAATAATCGTTGCCGATTTTCGTTTCATTCAACGAGGATGCGTAGTACGTGTTCTCGGCATCCAGTTCCTGGGCGACGTCATTGATTTGCATCGGACCGTATTTCTCTCCGCCCATCTTGGCGAAGGTCGCCAGCCAGAAGTATTCCGCAATGTCAGGTGTTTCTCCGCCAGCCATCGCAATGCTGTATTTCTGGTTGGCACTGTTCCAGTCAATGATTTCGTACTCGACTTCAATGCCTGTTTCCTGTTTGAATTGATCCACGATGCTATCCATCGCTTCCGCCTGCGCGGTACGATCTCCGTAACTCTGCATCCAGAAGGAGAGCTTCACATCGCTTTTCGCCGAATTGCCGGTTTCCTTTTCATTTGCATTGGAGGCTTGTCCGCCGCCCGTTTGACCGTCTTGCTTTGTGCTTGACCCTCCGCATGCGGTGACCGCCAGTACAATCGAAAGCATGATCAGGAGCAAGCCGATTCTCGATCTTCGCATCTACGATTCCCCCTGGTTGTATTGTCACTTGTCATTCTAATCAAGCCATGAAGCGTTTACATTAGTAAAATCAAAGCAAAAACGAGCGGATTTTACTAAAGGATCAGGGGGATACGGTCCAGACGCTTTCGCGTTCAATGATCTTTCCCGAGACGTAATCCTGTTTGGCGACAATTCTGCCCTCCATTTGTTCCTGTATGAGTTGGAGCGCTTTGCTCGCCAGTTTGTCGAACTCCACGTGATAGGTCGTAAGCGAAGGGATCAAATACCGGGATACCGGCATATCGCTGTACCCGATCACGCTCACATCGCGGGGGATGTTCAACCCGCACTCCTTGATGGCCCGATACGCTCCGATCGCAAGCTTGTCGTCGACGACGAAGATGGCGGTCGGCCGGTCGGGCAAGGCCATGAGCTCTTTGCACAAGGCGTACCCGGAACAGGTGTCGAACTTTCCGATTCGGATATACTCCTCCTTCAGCAATCTTTTCTGGCGCAGCACCTTGTAGACCGCTTTCTCCCGGTTTTCCAGTTCGTAAGCTTCCGGCCCGTCATCCCTGGCGCCGATAAACGCGATCTTCTTGTGATGCTTGTGGATCAGATAGGTCAAGATTTCTTTTACCGCGGACTCTGATTCCAGGTTGATGGTGTCGTAACCCTCAATATCAAAATCCAGGAACACGATGCAGTTTGACAGCGACTTCAATTTCGCTATTTCCGCGTTGTCGTACTTTCCGATCGCGATCAAACCATCCGCCCGGGGAATGCTTCGTCTTTTGATCTGATTGATATGGTACAAATTGGCCATGCGGAATCCTCTGTCGTGACCCAACGATTCCAATTGGGATTTCAGTTCGATATAAAAAGTGTCGCCCACTCGTTCCTTCCCGGCTTGTTTGTGGATGAGATAGATCGTAACCTGACCATTCGGGCTGTTCGTTCGCCTCGGTCTGTAATTGAGCTTCTCGGCCGCTTGCTGTACGGCTTCCCTGGTCTGCTTCGATACGGCAAACGTGGTGTCGTTGCTCAATATTCGGGATACGGTTGATTCACTGACCCCGACCATCCTGGCGATTTCGCCAATGCCGCCCATTCCGCTACCTCCTTGGCGCCGCAGTGCTTTCACGGATCAACAGTTTTGTCGGCACGATGATCTTCTTCGATATGCTCCGCGTCTGTTCCAGACGTTCCATCATCAGGTTGACCGCCTCTTCGCCCATAAACTCGCCGTACACCTTCGTCGTCGTTATCGCCGGGTAAAAATATTGGGACACTCCATCATCATGAAATCCGACGATGCTCATCTCGTCCGGCACCGCAATTTGACGGTCATACAAGGCACGCAGCACGCCGGGAACCAGGATGTCGTTGGAGATGAACAGGGCGGTGGGCAAGTCATGCTTTTGCAGCATTTCCATCGCCAATTTGAATCCATCGTCGATGGTATATCGGCCGATGTAAAGATCGTCCAAACGAAACAGGCCTTTTCTTCGCATGTAATCGATATACGCTCTTTCCTTCAGATCCTGGAACAATGGGGTGCTGTTCTCCGGAAAATCCCGGCCGCCGATATAACCGATGCGACTATGTCCGATTTCATACAAGTAATCCAAAGCCTTATTGACCGCCTGGTCATAATCGACGACAACGGAATCATAGTCATTGTCATTGGGAGAATCATCGATAAACACAATATGCTCTGTCACCTGGTTGAATTGCTTCAAATCGTCATCCGTAAATTTGCCGATCGCGATGAGCCCGCTGATCGGTTGATTGGAGAAATCAAACTTCCCTTGCTTTCGAAAGTAGCGATGAATGCGGATTTGCTTCTTGTCCGCTCTTTTCTCGACACCCAATCGAATCGACAAATAGAAAGGATCGAGAATTTCTTCCTTTTCGCTGAACCATGTCACGATACCGATCGTCTTGATGCCGACCGAACTGTTTCGGTGGCGATAGCCGAGAAGATCGGCGGTCTCCAATATGGATTGCCGTGTTTGGTCAGACACTTTGAAATTCACATCACCGTTCAGCACCCTGGAGACAGTCGCGATGGATACGCCTGTCATTTTTGAAATTTCCTTCAGACTTGACATCATGACCACCTCGCTTGTCGAATTGCGTCGAAAAAATGCTATGGACTTAATCCTAGAGCGACTCTGTTTGAAGATCAAGCCCCTTCTGGCGTCGGGCGCGGCACCCGGCGTCTTCTTTATGCCGTCGCAATGCGGGGAGGATTGAAAGCGGTTAATGACAAATGGAAACGTGTGACATTCATATATGACGAATGATCAAGTATTCTACTATTAATTGGAGGTGCGAGTCTTCATGATGGATACATTGAAAAAAATCGCAAAAGTTGTCGTCGTCCTGTCGCTGCTCATTGCCGGCAATGTTTGGCATCAAGGCACATCAAGCGCGGCTATCAGCAAAGGGTTTTGGCTGAATAACCTGATCGTGCTTCCGGCCGAAGCATATGACCAGGAAGAAGCGGATCTGATGATCGAACGATTGCTGGTGATTCCGGATGATGTGCTGGAGACGCTGGTGTATCACGGTGTCAAGATCATTCTGGTCAACGGGAGCATTACGGACGTTCCGGAGTATGCTGATTTGAAAGGGGTTACGCCCCGCGGTTGGGAAGGCACAGGCAAGACCTGGGACGACATTCCGGGAACGGGGGGCAATCCTACCGTCGTCCGAATCGGATACAGCGAGATGGGCATGGGACATGGTTCTTACAATCTGGAGCTCCATGAGACGTTCCATGCGATTGACGATTATGTGTTTGACAGTGTCTCGCAGACCCAGGCTTTCCTTGAGATTTTCTACAAAGAGGCCGGTCAACTGTTCGATGACGGTTATGGGGACACATATCCGGAGGAATATTTCGCGGAAGCCGCCTGCATGTACCTGTTGGGGGGACAACCAGGGAGCTTGTCCGGACATTGGCGCCGGAAACGTACGCTTTCCTGGAGAAGCTGCTCTACGAATATGAGGCGGTCCCGTATTCGATTGCAGAGATGAGAGGGCATTGGGCCAAAGCCGATATGGAGCGGCTGCGGTCCCTCGGCATCATCAGCGGCTTCGCGGACGGGACCATTCGCCCCAATGAGAACGTGACCCGCGAGCAATTCGTCAAGCTGCTGCTCGAGTCCCTCGGGATGCCGCAAGTCCGGAAGACGGAGGCCGTTTTCAGGGATGTGCCCGCTTCCCGATGGTCGGCGCCGTATATTCAGATCGCCGTGGCGAAAGGCATCATCGAGCCGGAGGAATATGCCGGCGGCAACTTCGAACCCGCCAAGGTGCTGACCCGGGCTGAAATGGCCGTCATGCTCGCGCGCGCCCTGGAATTGGAGCCCAATGAGTCGGCGCTGAAATTCGCGGATGCGGATGCCATCCGGCAACATCGCGGATTGATCGGCGCGGCGGTGAAGAGCGGCCTGATCAACGGAACGCCGCAAAACCTGTTCCAGCCGGACGGCGTGGTGACCCGGGCGCAAGCGGCGGCGGTGCTGAGCCGGATGTTGGATATGGAGACGATTGCCTCGTAAGGAGACGCGTTGATGGACAGCATGAGGGGTGTCCGGGCAGTCGGGCTAAACCGATCGCCGGACGCCCCGACTTTTGAGAACGGGAGGGTTTGCGCATGTGTGAGGCGAAGATGAAAGAGAACGACAACAGCGTCATCGAGTTTATCGAGAGTGTGGAAGACGGAAAAAAGAAGGCGGATGCCCGCAAACTGATGGAGATCTTCGAAGAAACAACCGGTTTTCCGGCGAAAATGTGGGGTTCCGGCATCATCGGTTTCGGGAAATATCACTACAAGTATGCGTCGGGGCATGAGGGGGACGCGCCGCTGGCTGGCTTCTCGCCAAGGAAGGGGGAAAATCATATCGAGGTGTTAACAGCGTTGATCAAACGAACCGAGGAAACGTATCAGAAGCTTTATCCGAACGGATAATACCATAGACTCAAAATTTGAACTTTTCGCTGAAACCAAAATGGTGTATTATATAGAAATGAAAGCGCTTTAAAACGCTAATGGAGGGAATGTAATGGATAACCGTCCACAATGGGGTACACGAGTCGGCTTCATCATGGCGGCGGCAGGCTCGGCAATCGGTCTGGGGAACATTTGGCGGTTCCCGGCAGTCGCTTACGAGAACGGAGGCGGCGCATTTTTTCTCCCGTATTTGTTTGCGCTTCTGACCGCGGGGATTCCGATCCTCATTCTGGAGTTCGCGATCGGCCACAAGTACAGGTCGTCCGCGCCGGGTTCTTTGGCCAAGATAAACCGGCGATTTGAAGGAATCGGCTGGTGGCAGCTGGTCATTTCCTTCGTGATCTCGGTCTATTACGCGGCCGTCATTGCATGGGCGTTGTCCTATGCGGTATTCTCCATCAACCTGAAGTGGGGAGATGACACCTCGGGCTTCCTGTTCGGCGAGTATCTGAAACTGGCCGATACGCCGGGCGACTTCGGCGGCATTGTGCCGGGCGTGTTCATTCCGCTTGTCATCGTCTGGCTGGCCACGCTGTTCATCCTGTACAGCGGGGTCAAAAAAGGCATCGAAGTCGCGAACAAGGTCATGCTGCCCGCCCTGTTCGTGCTGTTCACGATCCTGGTCATCCGCGCCCTGACGCTGGATGGCGCGGCCGAAGGGCTGAACGCCTTCTTCAAGCCGAACTGGGACACGATTCTGAACGGCAAAGTGTGGGTCGCCGCGTACAGCCAGATCTTCTTCAGCTTGTCCATCGGCTTCGCCATCATGGTGACCTACTCCAGCTATCTGAAGAAGAAATCCGATATCACGAACAACGCGTTCATCACCGGTTTTGCCAACTCCGGATTTGAGCTGCTCGCCGGCATCGGTGTCTTCAGTATCCTGGGCTTCATGGCGGCGCAGCAAGGCGTCGCAGTGGATGAAGTCGTCAGCGGCGGTGTGGGGCTGGCGTTCGTGGTGTTCCCGAAAATCATCAACACCTTGCCGGCGCTGAACGGCTTCTTCGGATTCCTGTTCTTCGCGTCGCTCGTGTTCGCCGGCTTTACTTCGCTGATTTCGATTGTAGAGACGTACATCGCCGGCCTTCAGGAGAAATTCAATATTTCCCGTACGAAAGCCGTCGTGTTCGGCGGCGGGGTGACGGCGATCATTTCGATTGCGTTCTCCTCCAACGGCGGCCTGTACTTCCTGGACGTGGTGGACTACTTCATCAACAACTTCGGCGTGGCGCTGGCCGGTCTGGTTGAAGTCATCGCCGTCGCCTGGATCGCGAGAGAACTCGGCAAGCTTCAGGAGCACGCGAACGGCATTTCGGACATCAAGGTCGGGCTGTGGTGGAAAGTCTGCCTGGCTGTCATTACGCCGATCGTACTGGGCTACATGATGATCGACAACTTGATTACGAACATCAAGAGCAACTATGAAGGCTACGCAACCTGGTTCGTGACCGCTTATGGATGGGTTGTGGTCATCGTCGCGATTCTTCTGGGCATCGCGCTCTCTTTCATCAAGAACAGAACCCCGGAACTCAAGGCGAATGACGCCGAGGAGGTGTCCCGATAATGGAGGCAAGCGCAGTCGTAATGATGATTATCGGCATCGTGATCATCTGGGGCGGTCTGGCCGCCAGCATCGTCAACGCGGTGATCAAGGCCAAGAAGAAAGGCACGGAAACCGAATCCTGACGCAAGAAAACGGCGGCGGCGCCGGGGAAGTCTCCCCGGCGCCGCTTTTTTGCTGCCTGAAATGTAGCACACACATGGCATTGGTGGAACCACGGCGCCGCGAAATGCTCTTGTACGCCCGGCTGTTGAAAAGCGATACCGTTTGCGGGAGGGAACGCATGGAAGTTTTCGCGGAGTTTCTGAACAAAATTGACAACCCGGCGCATCGGGCGCACGTGGAAGAAATACTGTCCTGGGTGATGGAGAAGTTCCCGAGCCTGACGCCGGTGGTGAAGTGGAATCAGCCGATATTCACCGACCATGGAACCTACATCATCGGCTTCAGCGTGTCGAAGAAGCATATGGCCGTTGCTCCGGACCAGGCGGGGATGAACCGTTTCGCGGAGGAGATCGCAAGGAGCGGGTACGACCATACGAAGGAGATCGTGCGGATGCCGTGGGATCGCCCCGTTGACTACTCGCTGCTGGAGAAGTTTGTCGCGTTCAACATCATGGACAAGGCCGATTGCAAGACGTTCTGGCGTTGATGAACAACAACGGGCCTGCCGCATGGGTTGATCCGTTGTTGTGCATGCGTGCCTGGAAAGGTGGTGATTCGGTGGAATTCTTTTTCCTGATCTCGCTGCCGATTGCGGGCGGGCTGCTTTAAGCCAATCTGGTGTCCCAGATGAAGAAAATCCGTGACCTCCGTACCCCGTTGACCGGGGTGGCCGGCGATCCCCTGTCGATCAGAGGATCGCTTTCCCTTTGCTGCCGAGATAATGCTCGATTTTCTCCTCCGCGATCCGCTGCACCGCGTCCTGCCCCCGGCGAAGCAGGTCGGCGGGCAGCGCGGCGCATTCCGCGTTCGTCATGCGCTCTTCGCGTCCCAAGACCCGAAGCAGCGCCAATTCCAGGTCGGTCGCGATGTTCACCTTGCTGATGCCGCCTCCGGGAAGTTCGATCGCCTGCCGGATCATGTCCGCCGGCACGCCGGACCCGCCGTGGAGCACGAGGTGGACGTCCGTCTTCGCGCGAATGGCTTTCAGTCTGGCGATGTCGACTTTCGGCTGCCGCACCTGATAGACCCCGTGGGCCGTTCCCACGGAAACCGCCAGCGCATCGACGCCGGTTTCCCGCACAAACCGCAGGCTCTCGTCGGGATCCGTATAGAGCTCCTCGTCGTTGTCCGATTCCACATAATCCGTCGTGCCGATCCGCCCGAGCTCCGCTTCGACGGATACGCCGAAGGTTCGCGCGTACAGCGACGCTTCCCGGCTGATGCGGATGTTCTCGTCCAGATCGTGTTCGGAAGCGTCGATCATGACCGACGTGAACCGCGATCGCGTCCCGGATGATGTCCATCGTCTTCGTGTGATCCAGATGAAGCACGACCGGAACCGTCACCTGCTCCGACTCGACCGCGCGATAGAACGCGTCCGCAAATTGCAGGGGCGTGATGCCGTAGCGCACCATCTCCTTGTGGGAGATCTGAACGATGACGGGGGACTGCATCGCCTGGCCGGCCCGCAGGATCGGCGCGATCATGGCAACATACCGCGGGGAAAAAGATCCGACCGCATAGGCCCGCCGTTCCGCATCCTTCAGGACTTCCTTCAACGTCATGACATTCGCCGGTTTATTTCTGAGCGTCATCCGCAGACATCCTCCATTTGCTGCAGGGTTATTGTGGGTTAATGTTGAATCACCCCACTTTATTATGGATTGATCCCACAATAGAGTCAACACAAAAACACATAATACGGAATTGAACGTTCATAATCGGCCAAAATTCCGAGGGTGGTGCCTGAAAATCCGCAATATGGTGTGGCAGTTTGCACGGTGTGGGATCGGAGAGGCGGGACGTTTTTTTACGATAAGGCGGATTTTCGGGGATTCACAAAAAGGCGGCATGCCCCGCAAGATCAGGGCACTGCCGCCACTTCGACTTCGACGCCCAGCGACCGCAGATGGTCCAGGATGTCCGGGTCGGCCAGCTCGCTTGTGATCAGAAGGTCGACGTCTTCAAAATTGCAGAAGGAGACAAGGCCGGGTTTGTTCAGCTTGCTGTGATCCGCCAGGATGACGACCTTGCGGCCGGCCGCGACCATGGCCCGCTTGATTTCCCCTTCGTACGGATCAGCGCTCGTGAACCCGTCGCGAAGCGAAATGCCGGACGTGCCCAGCAGCGCGTAATCCGCGTTGTATTTCGCAAGCTCGGTTTCCGCCTGCGGGCCGACGAGGCTCATCGAATTGCGGCGCAGTTCGCCGCCGAGCAGATAGATCTTGGCCGTTTCGTTCTTGCTGCATTCCTCGACGATGTTCATGCCGTTGGAGATGACGACGATGTTCTCCGTTTCCCGCAGATGGGTGGCCGCATACCAGGTCGTCGAACCCGCGTCGATGATCACGATCTGATCCGGTCCGATCCGTTCGGCGGCGCGTTTGCCGATCGCGTTCTTCTCTTCCGAGAATTGGAATTTCCGTTGGTGCACGGGAGGGGGCGGCACAAGATTCCGTTCCTTGTCCAGCAGGACGGCACCGCCGTATTTCTTTTCGATCAGGCCCTGGGCTTCCAGGGCGTACAGGTCCCGCCGGATCGTTTCCTCCGAGACCTGGAACAGATGCGTCAGCTCGGAAACTTTGATGCTTCCTTTCTGAAACAGCATCTCCTTGATCTTGTTCCTTCTCTCCGTTACCAGCAAAAAAGGTTCCTCCCCGGCGTCAATTTTCCTTCAAATGCGCGACCGCCTGTTCCAAAAAGGAGGCCGAGCCGAAACTGCCCGACTTGAGCACGATCAGCATCGGGTGATCCGTCAAGGTGATGCAGGACGGCAGACCGGGCTGGATTTCCTTCCAGACGGTCATGCCCTGGATGCCGAGTTTCCGGCAGACGGACGCCGATGTGTCGCCGCCTGCCGCGACGAGCCGGCCCAGCCCCGTATCCCGCACGACAAGCGATGCCGCATCCGCGAGCGTGCCCGACACGAGCTGCGAAATTTCTTTGTCCGACAGCCCGGCGGCGCGTCCGGCCGCCTTCGTCGCTTGCACGGTCGCGGCATCGTTGCTGGCATGCAGCAGGACGGTTTCGCCGGCCCGGATGCGCCGGCTCAGCAAGTCCGCGGTTTCGCGCACCAGCCTGCCGCGTGCGTCCCGATCGAACAGACGGATCGTCGGGAGTTCGACGGCTTGCCCGCAGCGGGCTTTGAAGTGGTCGATCTGCGCCGCGGTCTGGGGCATCAGGCTGCCGGAGACAACAAGCGTTCCGAGCCCGGGGCGGGCGGCGGGAACGGCCAGCGAACCGAGCGACGTTCTCGGATCGAGGGCGGCGATTTCTTCCGCAATCGCGGAACTGCCCGCCATCACTTTACAATCATACAACGCTTTGGCGATTGTTGCCAGATCCTGCTGCCGGCCGACGTCGAAAATGACGTAAGAGGCGTCGCGCGCGAGGCGCCGCCATTCCGCCCGCACCGCCTCCGGCCCCGCCTCCACCGTCCGGCGCGCGACGAGCGACACCTTGCGCGGGGTCTGCGCCTGCAGGATGCGGATGAGACTGGATTCCGTCATCGGATGCATCGGATCGTGCCGGAACTCGGAATCCTCGAGTTTTTTGCCATGCACGTAGTGGATGCCGTCCACGGTCACCCGGCCGTTCTTCGGAAATCCGAGCACGACCGCGGCCGACCGTTCGCCGAGCGCATCCAGCATCGCGTCGAACTCCGCGCCGATGTTGCCGCGGAAAACCGAACACGTCTTGTTGTAGAACCGCGCAGCGCCGAGCTCGCGCAGCATAAGCGTCGCGTTGAATACTTTCCGACAGGCGGTTTCGGCATCGTCGAAGCGGGAATCCGTATCGAGCACGAGCACGTCCGGCTTCCCGTTCCCTGCGATTCCCTGAAAGTTTTCATACGAATAGACGTCCGCCCGGTACCCCGACTTCGCCCCTCGAGATGGCCAGCCGCCTCCCTCGACGTCGTCACCGAGCCGGTGCACTGGTTCAACAGCCCGATTCTGCTCGCCGAAGCGCCGGGACCGCGCGCATCTTCTCCGCGACTCCCCCGGAGCAAATCCTCCTGATTCCGCTTGCATCGTGATCGACAATATCTCCAACCAGTGACGTCTACGATCCGGACGAGCACGCGCCGGGACACCGATTGAAGCCGTCGGCGTCTCCGGCATGGCGGAGACCGGGGAACAGCGCCGCATCCAGCCCCGCGGGTCGCCCGGAAGCACGGGTACAACTGCACGCCATGATCGGCGTGGTAGCGGACGATATCACCGGGGCTGCGGCAAAAAAGAAGAAAGCAGCCCGGGGAACGGAGGCGCCCAAAACAACCAAACGACCGCGTCCGAGAGCGGCAACACCGGAGCGGACGCATCGGATGAAGGGACGCAAAATCAAGAAGACAACCAGCCGAAGGAACTGTCGGGCAAGCTCGTCATCTGGACGTTCTTCGATCAGGTCAAGCTCATGGGCGAGCAGTTCGAAGCGAAGCACCCGGACGTCGAGGTCGACGTGCAAATCTTCCCCGGCGACCAGTATCAGACGAAGCTGCTGTCCGCCCTGCAATCCGGCAGCAACGTGCCCGACATTTTCGACCTGGAGCGCGGGTACATCGGCAAATTCATTGATGCTCCGTATCTGGCGAACCTGACGGAGATGGGGATCGAGGACGTGCTGGCGGACTACATCCCGTACGTCCGCGAGCTCGGTCGCGCCAGCGACGGCACGATCCGCGCCGTGTCCGACCACTCGTCCCCGGGCAGCTTCTGGTACGTGCGCGAGTCGGCGAAGAAAGTTCTCGGCACGGACGATCCGGATGCAATCAGCGCGATGGTGGACAGCTGGGACAAAATCATCGAGCTCGGCAAGAAGGTGTATGCCGAAACCAACGGCGAGATTCACCTGATGGCGAACGCCGGCGATGTGTTCGACATCGAAGCGTACAACACCGAGCCGTGGGTGCAGGACGGCAAGCTGGTCATCGACCCGAAATGGGAGAAATTCTACCAAACCCAGCTCGATATCCGCAACAACAACGTCGACGCCAAGCTCGGCTTCATGTCGGCGGGCTGGGGCAACGCGCTGAATGAGGGCACGGTGCTGCTCTCCGCGATGCCGGCATGGGCCACGTTCATGATTGACAACAAGGACGACAAGGCGGTCGGCAAGTTCGGCGTGGCCAAGACACCGGACGGCTTCTATGTCGGCGGAACCTACCGCGGCATTTACGAGAAATCGCCGAACAAGGAGCTGGCTTACGAGTTCGTGAAATTCATCGCCAGCCCGGAATGGCAGGCGTACAACCTCGGCAAGACGGGCAACATGCCGGGCAGCGGCAAGGTCTATCTGGACAACATGGATACCTTCAAATCGCCTTTGCTCGGCGATCAGAACCCGATGAAGACCTGGTATGAGCTGGTGAACGGCATGCCGGGACTCCGTCCGGACAAGTACGGCGAAGAAGTGCTCGGCAAGTGGAGAAAGATCGCCGGAGAAGGCATCAACAACAACTCGAGCTTCGAAGAAGTGGTTGCCAACTTCAAGAAGGAAGTCAAGAGCGCCTTCCCCGACATCCAGGTCGACTGACCATAAGCAAAGCGGCTGCTTCCTTGCAACGGGAAGCAGTCGCGATTTTTTCACAAACCCGGCTCGCGCTTTTGTTCCGGAAGGAGAAGAACAACCGATATGAGCGACATTCAAGCATTCGTCAGCTCCTTGCGCATCATCGACGGCCACGAGCATTTGTCCATGCAGGCGGCGCGGCAGCGCGATCAGACCGGACTGTTCGGTTTGATGCATTACCTGGATTCCGATTTGATCTCCGCGGGGATGCCGCGCGAGGCGCTGGCCAGGCAGACGAACACCAGCCTCGAAGAGAAGGCGGCGACGTTCCTGACGTACTGGAACAAGACGCGCAATACCGCTTATGCGCGCATGTTTCGCACCGCCATGGAAGATTTGTACGGCATGAACGATTGGTCGGTCAACGGTCTGCTCGATTTGCACGAGAAAATTGGATCCGCGTCCAACAATCCGGACTGGTACCGGCATGTCTTGCAGGAACGCTCGGGCATTGATCTGGCCCTGACGCTCATTCAGACGACGAACGTCGATTTTTCCCTGTTTCGACCCGTGATGTTTTTCGATTTCACTTTCCGATTGCGAACATTGAAAGATATCCACGACATCGAGAAGGGGGCGGGAATGACGATCCGCACCTTCCGGCAATACCTCGAAGCGGTGGATGCTTTATTCCATAAGTACGTTCATGAAGGCATGGCGGCGACGAAGCTCGGCCACGCCTACTGGCGCACGCTGGCCTGCGGCAAGCCGACGGAACAGGAGGCCGAGGCGGTGTTCAACAAATTCATGAACCATCCGTCGGAAGACGGTCTGTCGCAGGCGGAATGGCGGCCGTTTCAGGACTATTTGATCCATTATGTCATCAGGCGGTCCATCGCGCACGGTCTGCCGATCCAGATTCATACCGGCCATCTGGAAACGAGCGTATCGGGTGACGGGAACATCATCACGAATTCCCGCGTGTCGGACTTGCTGCCTTTGCTGGCGGAATATCCAGATGCCCGTTTCGTGCTGCTCCATACCGGGTTTCCCTACCACAGCGAATACATGAGCATTGTGAAAAATTATCCGAACGCGTACGCCGACTTTACCTGGATCTATGTCATTTCGCCGACCGTGGCCAAACAGACGCTGCACGCGATGATCGAGATGGTGCCGCAATCGAAGATTCACGCTTTCGGCGGCGACTACAATTACATTGAAGGCACGTATGCCCATCAGAAGCTGGCGCGCCGGCTCGTGGCCGAGGTGCTCGAAGAGAAAGTGCGGGAAGGCGCGCTGGATGAGGATGAAGCGATCGATTTCGCCAAGGCGGTATTCCGCAACAATCTGATCGAGTTCTATCAATTGAATCAAGCCAAGGTGTAGAGAGCGGGGTGCAGCATGAACACCAAACCGGAACTGCGCGTGGAATGGGCGGCGGATGCCGCAGGCCGGGGGGTCACGGTATACAGCGAGCGGCGCGGCCATCCGCACGGCGGACTTCGCTTCGCGTCCCTGTTCGAGTATGAGATGCAAGGCATGCGGCGGGCATGCGTGCCCGTCGCGAGCGTCGAGCCGGAAGGCGAAGGACGTTTCCGGATGTCGGGCGCGGACGAGCGGTTCGACGCCGAGCTGCGCTGGGTTCACCGTGACGATGTGTGCGAATATTTCGAGGTGACGGCCGCAATACGCTATCGGGGAAGCGAAGCGCGGGAGCTGAGCATCCGCATCGGCGGGGAGCTGCTCGGGCCGGGACGGCCGGTCTGGATGATCCCCGGGGCGTTCTACAAGGAGAACCGCTTCAAGCACAATTTCCGCAAATATCCGCGATGCGACTTCGAGGGCGGCGACCCCGGCGAGATGGTGTCCGATTTCTGGTCGTTCCGCGCCGACCGCGCGGCGCTGCCGGCCGTGTTCGCCTGGAACGATGCAATGTGCGCCGCGCTGTGCGTCGACGAGATGTCGGCCGTCGGCCTGAACGGGCCCGGCTTCCGCGGCAACGCGGACGGCACGTTCATCTGGCTCGATTTCCCCTATCGCGAGGAGCCCGTTACGTTCATCGGACACGCCGAACCGGCGGCGAAAGATGTGGCGACGTACACGTTTCAGCCCGGCGAGACGGTCGAGCTCCGTTTCCGGGTGTACGCGGCGGGCGCCGATCCGCACGCCTACGATCCGTTCATCCGGCAGATGTACAAGATCCACCAGGCGGAGCACGGGCTGAACCCCTGGATGGGGCTCGAAGAAGCGGCCGGGCTGACCGCGCACGGGCTGTACACGTGGCACTACCATCCCGGGCACCGCATCCTCTATGAGACGGCGGCGTTTGACCGGGAGCTGAACAACAATGTGAGAGGCCTCGGCGACCGGCCGCACATGCACGTCGGGTGGGTCAGCGGCGCGCCGTACGCCTGTGCGCTGCTCATGTACGGCCGGAAGCATGGCCTTGCGAAGTACGCGGAAGCGGGAGCGGCCGTGCTGGACAAAATCGCATCCGGCCTGTCGCCGTGCGGCATCTTCTGGGCGTCGTGGATCGTGGACCGCGGCTGGACGACGGGCTGGAACCCGCGCAAAAACTGGCTGCAGGCGCGCACGATTGCGGAAGCGACGCTGTTCATGATCCGCGCGCTTCGTTTCGAGCGGGAGCGCGGCTTCGAACATGAGGATTGGAAGCGGGCGGCGCTCTCGAATCTTCGGTTTGCCCTGGAGCACCAGCGCGAAGACGGAAACTTCGGCTCCTATTATGACTGCGAGCAAGGCACGGTGGAAGAGTGGGACGGCGCAGGGGGGATGTTGTGGATCGCCGCGCTGCTGGAAGGCGCGGATGTGCTGGGCGATCCCGAATTCGCGCGGGCCGCGGTGCGCGCGGGCGGCTATTATGAGCGTTTCGTGCGGGACGAGTACATCTATGGCGCGCCGGAGGATGTGCATCTGACGCCGACATCGGAGGACGCCTACAACGCGGTCGTCGCCTATGTGCTGCTGTACGAGCACGATCGCGACAACCGGTGGCTGGAGCTGGCGGCAAGCGCGGCCGACTGGATGATGACGTTCCGCTGGACGTACAATATCGAGTTCCCGCGGCATTCGCTCCTGCGGCAGTACGATTTCCGTTCGCGCGGCGCGGACCAGGCGTCGTCGTCGAACCAGCACCTGCACAATTACGGCCTGTTCTGCGTGCCCGAAATGCTGCGGCTCTGGAAGTACACGGGCGACGC
>Ga0310823_100246_pt1 | contig 57350 bp, 44 predicted proteins | sample P4_ome_3_FD_201316 | JGI IMG/M metagenome (GOLD analysis project Ga0310823, IMG submission 201316) | Sorghum-adapted microbial communities from Joint BioEnergy Institute, Emeryville, California, United States - P4_Day56_Rep3 | ecosystem: Engineered > Bioreactor > SSF (Solid state fermentation) >...
ATCTCTTTAACGTCATCGCTTCTTGTTGAGCCATGTCAACCACTCCCGAACATTCGTTTGTATCTAGTATATCAAACAAATGTTCGCATGAGAAGGCGTTGCTGAGGCAACTTGATATTCAAATTTTCAAATTACGATGTTCATCGTGGCCGCCTCCTTCCTGCTCGGCATGCTGGTCGGTTTTCTCGTCGCGCTGCCGCGCCTGTACCGCATTCCGGTTCTGGACCGATGCTGCGCCGTTTACGTGTCGTTTTTTCGCGGCACGCCGATTTTGATCCAACTGTTCCTGATCTATTTCGGGTTGCCGGAATGGGCCGGCCGGATCGGGCTCGATCTGAGCCGGGTTCCGGCGCTGGCGTTCGTCATCTTGACCTATGCGCTCAATACGGGCGCTTTCGTCTCGGAAGCGATCCGGGCGGCCGTCGGGTCGGTCGACCGCGGACAGGTGGAAGCCGCCTACGCCGTCGGCATGACTGCCCGTCAGGCGTTTGTCCGGATCGTCCTGCCGCAGGCGCTGGCCGTCTCGCTGCCCGTGCTTGCGAATCTGGTCATCGGCGGCCTCAAGGACTCGTCGCTCGCCTTTACGGTCGGCGTGATGGAGATGACGGGGCGGGCGCGGACGCTCGGCGTGGCGACCCAGCATTTCATCGAGGCTTATATCGCGCTGTCCGTCATTTATTACGCGGTCAGTCTGGCGCTGGAACGCGGTTTCCGCCTGCTGGAGCGGCGCATGCTGCGCCATGAGCCGAGCCTGGCCGGGAAGGGGGGACGCGGATGAGCTTCGACCTGGAGTTCGCCGTTCGCGCCCTGTTTCTCATCGCTTCCGCCTTGCCGACCACGTTCATGCTGACGCTCGTCTCCACGGTTTGCGGACTCGTGATCGGCATCGCGGTCGCGCTGATTCGTCTGAACAACGTCCGGGTCTTGAGTCCATTGGCCGCGTTCTATGTCAGCTTCATCCGCGGCACGCCGGTGCTCATGCATCTGTTCCTCGTCTATTTCGGCTTGCCCGTCCTGATCGACGAGGCGGGCTCCTGGTTCGGAGCGGCGAACCTCTCCGTCCGCATTCCGCTCGTCGGGTTCGTCCTGACGGCTTTCTCGCTCACCGCGGGCGCCTATTTGTCGGAGGTGGTCCGCTCCGGCATTTCGGCCGTGGACCGCGGGCAATTGGAGGCGGCTTACGCCGTCGGCATGACCAGAGGCCAAGCCTACCGGCGCGTCGTGCTGCCGCAGGCGCTTGCGGCCAGCCTGCCGAATCTGGCCAACATCGTCGTCGGCATGCTGCACGGCTCGACGCTCGCTTTTACCCTGACCGTGGTGGAAATATTCGGCAAGGCGCAGCTCGTCGCCGCCCAAGGGTGGAACTACCTCGAATCGTTCGCCGCCGCGGCGCTGCTGTATTGGGGGTTGACCGTGCTGATCGAGCATCTCGCGGCCAGACTCGAGCGCCGAATTAACCGCTTTGCGAAGGGAGGAGTCGCATGATCCGCCTCAGCGGCATCAGGAAGCGCTTCGGCGCGAACGAAGTGTTGAAGGGAATCGATCTGGAGGTTTCGACGGGCGAAGTCATGGCCATTCTCGGCCCGAGCGGCTCGGGCAAGTCGACGCTGCTCCGCTGCATCAACGTGTTGGAGCGCGCGGACGAAGGCGTCGTGCAGATCGGCGAACACGCGCTGGACCTTCGCAAGGCTTCCCGCGCGGACATTCTCGCGCATCGCCGGCGGACGGGCATGGTGTTCCAGCATTACAACCTGTTCCGCCACATGACCGCGCTGCAAAATGTGATGGAGGCGCTCGTCACCGTGCGCGGCATGTCCAAACCCGCGGCAAGGGAGAAAAGCGTCCGCGCCCTTGAGCAGGTCGGCCTTGGACATAAGCTCGACGAATATCCGAGCCGCCTGTCCGGCGGGCAGCAGCAGCGGGTCGGCATCGCCAGGGCGATCGCGCTCGATCCGGAAGTGCTGCTGCTCGACGAGCCGACTTCGTCGCTCGATCCGGAGCTCGTCAGCGAGGTGCTGGACACCATACGCGCGATCGCCGGGCAAGGCATCACGATGCTGATCGTGACGCATGAGCTGGCATTTGCGAGGGAAGTGGCGGACAGGACGGTTTTCATGGAGAACGGCGTCATCGTGGAACAAGGACGGTCGGCCGATTTATTCGAACGCCCCGGATCGGAACGGGCGAGACAGTTTCTGCGGCATCATGGCGGATATCGCCGGTTGGCGTCGCGGCTATCTCGGTGAACCGCTGGCCGCCGGGCACAGCGCCGGAACGGTCGCACCGGCATTACAACAACGAGGAAATCTACATTATATTGCAAGGGGAAGGGGAAATCATCGTCGAGGATGAGGTGATTCCCGTCAAGGAAGGCACCGTCGTCCGCATTCCTCCGGATTCCGCGAGACGGCATCGCAACAACTCAAGCGGCGACCTGGTCGCGCTCGTGCTGCAGGCTCATGAGAACAGCCTGGTCACCTGGACGATGACGGACGGTTATTTCGTGTGAAGCGGCTCTATCGGGCGGATCGGGTCCATACGGGCAGACCGGGCGGACTCATCGAGAGCGGCGCTTTGCTGGAGGAGGACGGCACGATCGTCTGGGTCGGGCCATGGGAGCAGCGCCCGGTCCGTGAAGGCGAGGAGCTCGAGATGATCGATCTGGGCGCCGCCACCTTGATGCCGGGATTGATCGATGCGCACGTGCATCTGTCGCTCGACGGCGGAGACGATCCCGTGGGCGCGCTGCGCGCCGAGAACGACCGGCAATTGCTCGTCGTCATGTTCCGCAACGCCCGCCGCCTGCTCCGTTCCGGCGTGACGACGGCGCGGGAAATGGGCGCCCCGGCTTATCTCGATCTCGTCGTGAAAGACAAGATCGACAGCGGCATCGCCGTCGGACCCCGTCTGCTGGTCTCCAACCGTCCGATCACGACTACCGGCGGACATTGCTGGTTCATGGGCTGCGAATGCGACGACGCTTCCGCCATTCGCCGGGCGGTGCGGGAGCACGCGAAAGCGGGCGCCGATCTCATCAAGCTGATGGTGTCGGGCGGCTACATGACGCCGGGGTCGGCGCCGTGGATATGCCAATACGGCCGGCACGAAATCGAGACGGCGGTTTACGAGTCGCACCTGCGGGGAAAGAAAATCGCCGTCCACGCCCACGATACAATCGGCATCCGCCATTCCGTCGAGGCGGGCGTCGACACGATCGAGCATTGCACCTGGCTGACGCCGGACGGCGTCCGCTACGAGGAAAATACCGCCTGGCGCATCGCCGAGTCGGGCATCTGCGTCTGTCTGACCGTCAATCATCGGGTCAAGCTCTGGCAAGGCCGGGAGAAGGAACAGTGGCTCGAGCGCGCCCGCGCCATGCGGGAACTCGGCGTGCGGTTCATCGCCGGCACCGATGCCGGCATCCGGCACGTCGGCCACGATCAATTCATCGGCGCGCTCGAAGCGATGCGGGAGCTCGGCATGACCAACGAGGAAATTCTGGTGTCCGCCACCTCCCTCGCCGCCGAAGCCTGCGGCGTCGGGGAGACCATCGGCAGCCTGGAAGCCGGCAAGCGGGCGGACATGCTGGTCGTAAGCGGCAATCCGCTTGACCGGCTGGAAGATTTGCGCGGGCTCGAGCGGATTATCAAGGACGGCGAGGATATGCTGCCGGAACTTGATCATAAATGAAGACGTCACGCCTGGATGGGTGGATGATGTTTGCAGGCTCAGCAATGTGAACGCCAAAGACAGAACCGCCATGGAACGGATGTTGTCCAATATCGGAACGAAAAAAGGCTTTATTACGTTTATTGCGAAGATCAGGCCGTCGCATGCGGGCTTGGCGTCATCGAAGGAGAATACATCGGGCTGTACGATATCGTGACGGATCCCAATTACAGAAACCGGGGATTTGGAGAACAAATGAATGAGACCACCATCGTGGCCGCCCCTCATTGCTGTTTCGCCGCAACACCTGTTCATCCGAATTCGAATTCAACGGCGCGATTGCCGCCCGGTTCGAACGGACCGGCGGCGACATCCGCGTCAGGCCTCCTGTTTCCGAAAAAGTCCGCGTCCAGTCGATATGGCGTGCCGTCCGGATGCTCGAATTTCATCTCGGCGTGATAGGTGCTTCCGAGCAGGTCGGTGGTGACCAGCGTGGCGGAGGCGCCGCGAAGCCGTTCGGGCTCGTCGATCCGGATGCGCGCCTTGCCTTGCGCGGGATCGGTTTCCACGGAAATCGCCCGCTGTTCATGGACCTTCGCATCGGGTTCATGGCGGCCCGGAACCGCACGGTTCAGGTACAGATTTCCGCCCATCGCCACCGGAAGAACGGCGTTGCCGGTAAAGATTTGCTTTTTCGCGGCGTCATCGAGCGCGGCCAGTTCCTCCCGGGTGTATTCCCACCATGGCTTGTCTTTCGCATTCGGATGCTTGTCGTAGCCTCCCAATCCCACCGGGTGCAGCCAGCAGATGGCATCTTCCGGCACGCCGTCCATGACCACCTTCCCGTCTTCGCCGGTCTTCTCCCTGGGCTTAAGCGGAAGATGCTCGAAGAAGGTGATCGGGACGGGCTCCTGGTCCGGATCATCGTCTCCCAGGAAGATATTGTTGTAGTACCGGTCATCGCCACCGGTAATGTTGGAATAGCCCGCCACGGCGGTCTCATGCGGGAAGTGGTAAGGCGTCGTGCGGGTCAGCTCGGAACGCACCACGAATCGGCCCGCGAACAAGTTGTGGGCAAACGCTCCGCCTTGCGCCATGTTTCGGAAATTCATCAGGGATAGGAACAGATTGTGATCCACCATATACGGGCCATGGCAAACTTCGACGAACAAGTCCTCGGAAAGATTGTCGAAAAACACATTGCGGCTGACGCGGGTGCCCTGCGCCTGCCAGTCCAGCCACAGGCCGCGGTAACAACTGTAGATGATGTTTTCCCTGATCTGGGTGTCCAGGGCGGCATGGAGTTTGATGCCCGCCACTTCGGCGCCGTGCCGGAGCCGTTTGTGGTGGATATTGTAGATCCGGTTTCCATAGATCTGGCTGAAAGCGCCGCCCATATGTCCCACGATGCCGGCCTGTTCGCAATCATGGATCACATTGTTCCGGACGATGTGGCCGCCTACGCGATCCTTGTGCCATCCGCCGGTGTGCAGCGCCCTGAGGATCACTTCCTGTTCGCGCTGGGTGCCGCCTTTCGTGTGCCTGCCTCTGACCTTGGCGTGACCTGTGCCGACCGGGGTGCCCAGGCTGATGCCGACGCTCTTGGATTCATAGATGATATTGTTTTCGATAACCCAACCTTTGCTCCAGTGAGGCCCGATCAACCCTTCCTGACAGGCGGTCGGCGGAGCCCACTGGGGAGCGGCCTGACGAAGCGTAAATCCGCTTACGGTGATGTAGCTCAGTCCCGGCTTTTCGGGCCAGAAGCACCAGGGGCGGACGCTGATTTCGACGTTTTCCCGGCGGGGATCTTTTCCGCCGAAATTGGCCCAAATCTTCGTCGTTGCGGAACCGACTTCAGCATACCAGGTCAGCAGCGAGTCCTCGGGGTATTTGGCGTCGGGCCAGACTTCGGGCCTCGTCACCTTGTCCAGGCTGCCGCACTCATACAAGGATTTGCCGTCCAAATAGACATCGCCAAGATGCACCGGAAAAGCGCCGTCAAACAGCCAGTCCCCGGAGAGCTCGACTTCGAAGGGATTCCGGACAGAGAAAATGGAGTTCGGCACTTCCGCGCTCCAGACATTGTCTCCCTCGTCCTTCCAGTCGGTAAACCGTTCAGCCCCCGTAATGACGACTTCTCCGTCTCCCGCGGATCGGTATACGATTCGATGTTCTTCCGTTCCGCCATGAGCCGGATTGACCCATTCCCTGTAAACGCCGGCATGCACGATCACCGTATCGCCGGCCACGGCAAGCGACGCGGCGCGTGATATGGTGCGGAAGGGTTGATCGGCCGTTCCCTTCGCCTGGTCATTTCCATTCATGGACACATGATATTCCATGGGATCACTCCTTCACGATTGCGTTCCAGGTTTCGCAACGGGTTACATCGATGTTCCTTCGGGACATAAAAGCGCCTCCTTCCTTCGGTAACAATCGTAACAAAAAAACTCCCCGGTAACAAAATGTAACCAAACGTTTTGAGATCAGGAATCCGGGGGACTTTCATTATCGGAGCGGCCGCTGTCATCCTGAGCCTATTCAGGGGGATTATTCAGGTGGGACTTGCCGGGGCAAACCAAGAGCCCCCTCCCCGGCGACAGGCTCGGGAGGGGGCTTGCGGACGAACAGGTTCGCTTTAGTTCCTTTTTCTAACCGGCACCCACACTTCGACTTCGGCATCGGTCGGATTTCCGTTCAATAAAATTTCGGCGACCGGGTGTCCGCTGTATTCGTATTCACTCTCTTGCGTGAGAACTTCGTCAAACGCTTGATCCTCCAGTTTGTCAAACGCGAGGCGGGACAGTCCTCCTTTCCCCGAAAGAACCAGATATTCGCCTTCAGGGAACAGAACTTCTTCAGTTCCCTCCACGGCCGGTTGCGACGTTTTCACTCCCGCAAAATAGAACGTTCCGCTTCCATCGCTCGCCACCGCTCCGTAACCGTACTTGCTCTCGGAAATGGGCTGCAGCAACGCCAGCTTTCCGCTTTGAATGATGTTCTTGAAAAATTCCGTTTTTTGACCGGAAAACGATGCGGAATGAATGTTTTCCGATCCTTCCAGTTTCGTTTTAAAACCGACGATGCGAAAAGCTTCTTTTCGTTCGATGCTGAAATTGCTCATTTCAAGCTCCTCCTGCCTCGTTTTTTTTCAATGAAACTGTATCATAGCAATTACGACACCAGCGTGTCATAATTGTTTTTAAGGAGGAGCTTTATATGAAAATAGAACGCCTCATTGCGATCATCATGCTGCTTATGGAAAGGGACACGGTGCCGACCAGCGAACTTGCCGAAAGACTGGAAGTCAGCAGGAGGACCATTTTCAGAGATATTGACTCCCTCAGCATGGCCGGACTGCCTGTTGTGGTAACGAGGGGAGCAGCCGGCGGAGTTAGTTTGATGAAATCTTACAAAGTGGACAAAAAATTATTCACTCCCAAAGATATTCAAAGTTTAATCGCAGGGTTGCGAAGCTACCACCAGTTGCTGGAAAACAAAGAAATCGCCAATACGTTGACCAAATTGCAAAGTCTGGCGGAGGGAAACGATTCCCTCAAACAACCCTTCCGCCATGTTTCGGTCGATTTGGAACCGAATCCGGGAAACCGCTCCTTGCGCAGTCTGCTGAAAGAAGTTGAAACCGCCATGAACGACAGTCGGTATTTGTTGTTTCATTATACAGACAAAAACGGCAAGGAGACCTTCCGCAAGGCGGAACCGTATCAGGTTGTTTTCAAGGAAAGCACCTGGTATTTACAAGCTTTCTGCACGGATCGGAAGGATTACCGAATCTTCAAGCTGGCCCGCATGAATGAAGTGCGACTGTCGGAAGAGACGTTTACCCCGAGGGACTTCGCGCCCCTGCCCATGGACGGCTCGGACTGGATGACGGAAGAACGGGCGCCGGTCATCATCCGGATCGATAAATCCATCAAAGATAAAGTGATCGAGCGGTTTGGAGCGGAACATATCCTCGCTCAGGATGGAGACGGGTATATCGCGAAATATCCAATTGCAGACAACGAAGAGGGGTATAATGTGCTTCTCAAATTTGGGGCGAAATGCGAAATTTTGGAACCTGACTCCGTCAGACAAAATTTCATCCACTATTTGAACAAAATTTTGACGATTTACAAGTCAGGTTCATAATAACCAGCCAAATGTCTTTCTGTTTGACATTCGGTGCCTGGATAATGTTCCATGCATCTTTTTATCGGATGCCAGTCTCTCCATTGAGCTCACCTTCCAAATAAGTCTTGGCCATATAATATTCATCTACATATTGGCCATCTATTCTCATCGATCGCTTCTTTGTCCCCTCAATCTCGAAACCCATTTTTTTGTACAATGCGATCGCTCTTTCATTGTGAACCATCACCGTTAATTCCAGCCTTGTCAAACCGGCGATTTCCCTCCATTGCTCTACCTTCTCAAATCATTTTCGACCAATACCCTGTCCCGCATAGTCTTGTAAAATGCCTATCACAATGTAAGCTCGATGCTGAATCCGTTTTGCATTGCCCCCGATTACCGTAATCTGTCCAACCAATTCGCCATCCTCTTCAGCAACAAAAATATTTGAATTGGATGACTGAATAAAGCCTGATATAATGCTTCTTTGTTGTTCCTCGGTCAAGCCGCGTTCATCAGGTTCCAAGAGCATAAATTTGCTCTCTTGATCCAACTTTTTATTCAGCTTCAGGAAAGCTGAGATATCCGATTCCTTTATTTCTCTTATAATCATCTTTGAATTCCTTTCCGCATCATTTAAAAGTCTGGTTTCCGATATCATTCATGTGTTCACGACGTATCATCAACATGACCGACTCCACATGGCTCGTCTGCGGAAACATGTCCACCGGCCGCACCCAGTCGATCCGAAAGCCCGCGTCGAGCAGCACGCGGCAATCCTTCGCGAGCGTCGCCGGGTTGCACGAGACGTAGACGAAGCGGGCCGGCTTCACGTCGGCGACCGTCCGCAGCAGGGCGGCGTCGCAGCCGGTGCGCGGCGGATCGACGACGATGACGTCCGGCCGGAAGCCCTGCTTCACCCAGCGGGGGAGCAGCTCTTCCGCGCGCCCGACGTAGAAGCGGGCATTCGTCCGGCCGTTCAGCCGGGCACTGCGTTCCGCGTCGTCGACCGCTTCGCGGATCGTCTCGATGCCGCGAACCTCGCGCGCGTGCGGCGCGAGCCAGAGGGCAATCGTGCCGGTGCCGCAGTAGGCGTCGACGACCGTCTCCCGGCCGGTCAGGGCGGCCGCTTCCCGCGCGAGGTCGTACAGCTTCACCGTCTGCTCCGGGTTGAGCTGGAAGAAGGCGCGCGGCGAGAGCTTGAAGCGCAAGTTCCCGAGCCGCGTCTCCAGGTCGGGCTTGCCCCGGAGCAGCCGGGTGCGCTCGCCGAAGACGAGCGGGGAGCCGCCGCTGTTCACGTTCACCGAGATCGAGCTGATCTGCGGCAGCTCCCGGCGGACCGCCTCGACGAGCCGGTCCCGCCCGGGGAACTGCTCGGCGGAGGCGACGAGCGTAAGCTGCAGTTCGCCCGACTCGGGGGCGGCGCGCAGCACGACGGTGCGCAGCGCGCCGTCCGGGCCGGCGCCGACTGGCACGCCGGCCCGCTCCGCCAGCCGCCGAATGCGCTCGGCGGCCGCGGTCACGGCCGGGTGCTGCACCGCGCACCCGGCGATGTCGACGAGCCTACGGCTGCCCGGCTCGTACAGCCCGAGGGCGAGCCGGCCGCCCGGCTCTCGCCCGGCCTGTAGCTGCGCCTTGTTGCGGTAGCGCCAGGGCTCGTCCATGCCGATGATCGGGCGCAGCGGCAGCGCCTCGCCCTCGAGGCCGGCGTAGCGCGCGAACGCCTCGCGGACGAGCTCCTCCTTCGCCGCGAGCTGGCCCGCGTAGTCCATATGCTGCAATTGGCAGCCGCCGCAGCGTTCGTACACCGGGCAGGGTGGCTTCACCCGGTGCGGCGACCGCTTCTCGATCGCGGCGACTTCGGCCGTCAGCCGGTTCGGCTCCACGCCGGTCACGGCAGCCTTCACGACCTCTCCGGGCAGGGCGCCGGGCACGAACACGGCTTTGCGCTTGTAGTACCCGACGCCTTCGCCGTTGATGCCGATCCGCTTGATCGTCACGACGATCCGGTCGCCCGGCTTCAGCTCGTCCGCCGCGGCGTCCGAAATCCGCGCAGCGCCGTCACGGCCGGCTTCCCGGGCCGCAGCGCCGATGCGCGCCTGCTTCGCCCCCGCCCGGTCCGCGCCGGTGCGCGCCCGCATCGCTCCCACATGGCCCGCGCCGCCGTGCGCTTGCTTCGAACTTGCCCGGCCAAGACCGGCGCGCATCCGTACCGCTCCGGTACGGCCCGCGGCATCGCGTTCCCGTTTCGCGCCCCCACCCGCCGCATTTTTGCCGCGCTCCGCGTTCCGCCTGTCCGTCCGTCCGGCGGCATCGGGCCTGCCGGCTCCGCTTCCCGCGCCTTTCCGGCGATGATCCGTCATGGCAACATCCGCTCCGTTTTCCTTGCTGATCGTGTCCATCATAGCATGAATCGCGGACGCGCCGCCATTCCGCCGCCCACATTCCGATGACGCCAAATCCGCATCCGGGGACAAATGGGGCGGGACGGCAAATTGCATTCGCTCCTGCTCAGTTTCGCGCGCCGCTGTAACGTGGTTTTCACGTCACAGCCGCTTCTGCCCGGGTTCGCGCACCGCTGTAGCGTGGTATTCACGCTACAGCCGTTTTCGGCACTGCCTTTGGGTGTTGATTGGCCAGCCGTAGAAAAAAATCGCCGTCCCGCCCGCGATTCACCGGCATCCGTCGCTGCGTCCAGGCGGGCGCAGACACGACCGGGCATCAGGCGCCGTTCCCGGCGATTCCGATTCCGGACCCGGATGTGTTGAAGGAGCGGGTTATCGCAGGGATGCGCAGTTCATACAAGATGCCGGTCGCCGTTTATTCGCGCGAAAAATGAAAAAGCGGATCAGGCAAGCCTGCTCCGTCTTTTTTTACATGATCTATTCGCTTTTCCAGATGTACCGGGGGCCTTCCTTTCCCGTCACGCCTTTCGGCACGAACCCCGCTTTTTCCAGAACCCGTCGGGACGCCGCGTTATCCGGTTCCGTCTCCGCTTCAACGCTTGAAACTCCCGGCTGTTCGGCAGCCCAGCGAACCACCGCGGATACGGCTTCCGTCATGAAACCCCGGCCTTCGTACGCTTTGTTCATACCGTAGCCGATTTCAACCATGCCATCGTCGTTCAGTCCTTTGAAGGCCAAGCTGCCGACAATGGTTCCGCTGCCGTCGTTCAGCTGCAGCACCCAGAGCGCATGCCAGATTCGCCGCTCCGGATTTTTCCGGCAGCCTTCGAGCATTTTGGAAAACGCGGCTTTCAAGTCTTCGTCCGGTTCGTTGCGAATGAAGTCCAGCATTTCCTGATCCGACAGGGGATATAGAGTCAGTCTCTCGGTTTGAATCACTCTGGCACCTTCCCTGGCCGCAAGATGGAGCGCACAACAATCCATCCGGATTCGGTTGACGCATGTCGTTCGACCGCCACCATGCGGCGAGCCGCTAGCATTATGCAGGAATTGCATTTGCCCATGGTAAATGAAGGGCTTCGCCCATTATTATACAATCTACACCTTTCATTTCCAAGTTTGACACACTCCCAAAATATCCCCTGCTTCTTCCGGGCCGGTGGTACACCATCGCTCGGCCCGTCGATTCAGGGACCCCGGACTCCTATCCGGACGCCATCCCTCCACCAAGCGAAAACATTCGTCTATTTTGCCGAACCGGCCAAGCCGAACCGGCCAGGCCGAACCGGCCAAGCCGGACCGGCCAAGCCGGTCGACCATCTCACCCCGCCCGGCCGGTCTTCGCTTCCATGTTCCGCAGAATGCCGTCGATCTCGGCCATTTGCTCCGGCGCGAGCGGGCCGAATTCCATCGCCTTCGCTGCTTCTTCCGCCTGCGCCGCGTTCTTGATGCCGGGGATCGGGATCGTGTTCGCGCTGCGGCCCCAGATCCAGGCGAGCGCGCCCTGAACCAGCGTCCGCCCGCCGGAAGTCAGCACATCCCGGATGGCGTCCAGCGCGTCGAGATATTCCGGAACCGGCCGGCCGTCCTTGAACCAGCGGACCCAGGATTGGCCGCTGCCGCGCACATCGTCGCCCGGCAGCGTAGACGAGCGGCTGTACTTGCCGCTGAGCAGCCCCATCGCAAGCGGCGCGTTGTTGATGCTGGCGATGCCGTGCCGTTCGCACACCCCGACCATCGGCGAATCGGTCACGACGTTGAACGGATGCTGGAACGACGCCGCGAAGGACCGCTTGGCGAACAGCTCCGCCGCTTCCGCATCTTCCGTGCTCCAGCCGTAAGCGCGGATCCAGCCCTTCTTCTTGAGCTGCTCCAGCGAATAGATGATGGAGTCGAGCCGATCCTTCGGCACGACGCCGGGATGGATCTGGTACAGGTCGATATAGTCCGTGTCGAGCCGCCGCAGCGACCGTTCGCACGCCTCGACGATATAGTTCGGCGACACGTCGATCTTCGTATAGACATTCCGGGTGGCCTCGTCATAGGTGAACCCGAACTTGGTGGCGATGACCGCCTCGTGCCGGCGCCCCTTCAGCGCGCGGCCCAGCACCTCCTCGCTGTGTCCGGTACCGTACGCGTCCGCCGTATCGAAGAAATTGACGCCGAGCGCCAGCGCCCGTTCAATTGCGCGGATCGACTCGCTGTCGTCCACCTCTCCCCAGCCGTCGGGAATTCCATCCAGATAGAAAGGCCCGCCGATCGGCCAGCAACCGAAGCCGACCGCGCTGACTTCAATGCCCGACTGTCCCAGCTTGCGCGCAAACATTTGAAACCTCACCCTTCCGCGTCAATCTGGCAACCATTATAATGATAGAAAGTGGTCATTCACAGAACCACTTTCCGATTTTCTTCATGGAACCAATTGTTCGAAAAGGAGCGAGATTCGTGTGTTCGGCATCATGCTCGACCGGTCGTCTTCCCGATCGGCCACCGCCCAGCTCTGCGACCAGATCCGGCGGATGATCGAGACCGGGGAGCTGGCCAGGGGCACGCGCCTGCCCTCCACCCGCAGCATGGCGAAAGAACTCGGTATTGCGCGGAACGTTGCCATCGAAGCCTACGAGCAGCTGATCGCGGAAGGCTACCTCGTCGGGCGGATCGGCTCCGGCACCTTCGTGAACGAGGGCATCACGCCGGCCGCCGGCCTCCGCGCCTCCGGGCTCGGAGAGTCCGGCGAGCCGTCCGGCCTGGCGCAGGCGGCCGCCGCCTCCGCGGCCTCCGCAGCGCCCGCTCCATACCCCGGCGGCTTGATCCGCTTCGATACCGGCGTGCCGGATCTGGAGCGCTTCCCTCGCAGAAAGTGGGCCCGCTATTTGAGAGAAGCGGCGGAGGAGACGGGCGACGGATACAATTACCGCGACGTCAGGGGAGAGGAAGGGCTGCGCCGGGAAATCGCCGCGTTCCTGCACCGCTCCAGGGGCATGCGCTGCGACCCGGACCGCATCATGATCGTGAACGGTTCGTCGGAAGGATTCGCCCTGGTCGCCCGGGCGCTCAAGCCGCAGTTCGATTCCGTCTGCCTCGAGGATCCGACGATCGAGATCACGGGCCACATTTTCCTGCAGACGGGCTACCGGATCGAGCCGGTGCCGGTCGACGAGTCCGGCATGCGGGTGCACGAGATCGGGGCGCTGCCGCCCGGAAGGTTGATGGTTCTGACGCCGTCCCATCAATATCCGACCGGCGGCATCCTGTCGATCCAGCGCCGGATCCACGCCGTCCGGCTGGCCGAAACAGCCGATTCCTACATCGTGGAGGACGACTATGACAGCGATTTCCGGCTGAAAGGGGTGCCGATCCCGCCGCTTTACACGCTGGGGCCCGAGCGCGTCATCTACGCGGGGACGTTCAGCAAGACGCTCGCGCCCGGGCTGCGCCTCGGCTTCCTCGTGCTGCCGCGCAGCCTGGCCGGGAAGTTCGCCGATTTCAAGGAAGCGGCGAACCTGCGCACGCCGGCCGTGCTGCAGGCCGCCCTGGCCCGCTTCATCCGGGACGGGCACCTGGAGCGGCACATCTACCGGATGCGGGCCGTCTACCGCGGCCGGCGCGCGATGCTCATCGACGCGCTGGACCGGCATTTCGGCGGCCGCGCCGTCATCCGGGGCGATGAAGCGGGCATGCACCTCCTGGTGGAATTCCCGGACCTGGCCGAAGGACCGGACTGGTCCCGGTCGGCGGAATACGGCGTCACCGTCGACAGCGTCGAAGACTACTGCGTGCGCCGGGGAACCCGCACCCGCCAGATCGTGCTCGGGTACGGCAACATCCGCGAGGAAGACATCGAGCCGGGCATCGAGCGGCTGAGCCGTTTCGTGCGGGAACAGGGGTGAAGGCGCCGCCCGGAAGGGTGGCAAGAACTTCCCTGCGGATGACATGGACAACCCCGCCGCCCGGTGGTACGATGGCCATGGGAGAATAAGGAGACTGCTGGAGGGAGAAATGGCTACAACATTCGCAAGGCTCAGACGCGGTATTGCAATCTGCACCGCGGCCGTGCTGGTCGCATGGCCGCTCACGGGAGAAGGGACGCGGCCCGCGGCCGCGGCGGCGCAACCTTCGGCGGCGCAGCAGGCCGACATCCGGGTGGTCATCGACGGCGAGCCGGTCGACTTCACGCCGGCGCCGATCCAGGAGAACGGCGTGACGCTCGTCCCGATGCGGCAAATCTTCTCCGCCCTCGGCGCCCAGGTCACCTGGGTTCCTTCGACCAAATCGGTCTTCGCGAAAAAAGGCAGCCAGATCGTCTCGCTGCAGGTCGGATCGCGTCACGTGAACGTCAACGGCAAGACGGTCACGCTGGACGCGCCCGTCCGGACGGTGGACGGCGCGACGATGGTGCCGCTGCGCCTCGTCGGCGACGCTTTCGGCGCGCGGACCGTGTGGAACGCGGCAACCCGGACGATCGTCATCGAGACCGCGGAACACAGCGAGAAGCTCGAAGAAGCCGCGAAGGAGGCGCGCCGGAAGCTGACGCCGGCGGAGATCGTGGACCTGAACGACGACAAGGTCGTCATGATCACGACCGACGACGCCCAGGGGAGCGGCGTCATCGTCGGCGGACGCTGGGTGCTCACGAACTGGCACGTGATCGACGGCGCTTCTTCCGGCGACGTCATCCTGAATGACGGCACGAGCATCCCGATCTCGGGCGTGGCCGCGGCCGACGAAGAGGCGGATCTGGCCATCGTGCAGACCAAGCGCTCGCTGGGCATCACGCCGGTGTCGTTCGCGGATGCGGATGAAGTGCGCAAGGGCGACCGGATCGTCGCCATCGGCAGCCCGCTCGGCTACCGGAACACCGTATCCGAAGGGCTGATCAGCAACGTGCTCGACGACGGCACAAGCGTCACCTACTATCAGATCAACGCGCCGGTCGACCGGGGCAGCTCCGGCGGCGCGGTGTTCAACGAATACGGCGAATTGGTCGGCATTACGACGGCCGTCATCCGGGATACGCTGGCCGACCTCAATTTCGCGGTTCCGGCGCTGTACGCCGAACTGCTGCTCAAGGATCTTGCGGAGAATCCGCCGTCCGCAAGCCGGATCCGGTTCCCGGACAGCAGGCTCCCGGACAGTCTCGACGGCGCGACGAACGAAGAAATCCGCAGCCTGCTGGAGCAAGAATTCGGCAGCGCATCGACGACGAAGGGAACGGCCACGTTCACCGACTGGACCGTAACCCGCGACGAGCAAGGATGGCTTGTCGTGACCGCGGTCATCAGCCCGTCCTTCTACATGCTGTACGGCAGCGACGCAAGAACCGATCTGCGCCACTGGGCGATCGATCTGGCCGTCGAGCTGCGCCGCATGCTGCCGGATGTCAATCTTGAACTGATCGTCTATTATACGCAAGTTTTCAACGCCGAGCCGCGCGGCTTCGAACCGGGCATCGTGACGAATCTCGGCGACGGCAACTGGCGCATCCGGTATGAGGTCATGCATCTGCAATACTTGGACAGACTGCATCTCAGCGACAATCTATAAAAGAACGAATCCCCGCGGCCTGCCGCTTCCGTCCCGCAGGGAGCGGGCGGGTCCATCCTTTTTCGAGGTTATGCCATGAAAATCGTGCTCGCCGCGCTCAACGCGAAATACATCCACACCTCGCTCGCCCTGCGCTGCCTGAAAGCGTACAGCGGGCGCGAATTCGACATCGAGATCGCCGAGTATACGATCAAGGATCCGGCGATGCACATCACCGCCGACCTGTACCGGAGGAAGCCGGACGTCGTCGGCTTCTCGTGCTACATCTGGAACATCGAAGAGACGATCGCGGTCATCGACATGCTGCGCAAGGTGCTGCCCGATGTCCGCATCGTGCTCGGCGGCCCGGAAGTGAGCTACGACACGGATTACTGGATGGAGCGGCTGGATCAGGTCGATTTCATCGTCATGGGCGAGGGCGAGGAGACGTTTCACCATCTGCTGACCGAGATCAGGGGCGGCGGGAAGTTCCATTACGTTTTCGGCGCCGCATACCGCAAGACGTCGCCGGACGGGACGCGCGAGATCCGGATCAACCCGCCGCGGCCGAAGGCGGACCTCGGCAAGATGCCGTCGCCGCACCGGTTCCCGGAAGACAAGCCCCATCTGAAAAATCGCATCGTCTACTTCGAGACGAGCCGAGGCTGCCCGTTCAGTTGCCAGTTCTGCCTGTCCAGCATCGAGGTCGGCGTCCGGTACTACGATCTCGAGCAGACGAAGGCGGACCTGCTCTATCTGATCGAATCGGGCGCCCGGCTGATCAAATTCGTCGACCGGACGTTCAACATCCGCCGCGACTACGCGCTCGAGCTGTTCCGCTTCCTGATCGAGCACCACAACGGATGCGTCTTCCAGTTCGAGATCACCGCCGACATCATGCGGCCCGAGGTGCTCGAATTTCTGGCGGAGCACGCGCCGCCCGGCATTTTCCGCTTCGAGATCGGCGTGCAGTCGACGAACGATCCGACGAACGAAGCGGTCATGCGCCGCCAGAACTTCGCCAAGTTGAGCCGCACGGTCGCGACGATCCGGGACAGCGGCAAAATCGCCCAGCACCTCGACCTGATCGCCGGACTGCCGCATGAAGATTACGGCACGTTCCGCAAGACGTTCAACGACGTGTTCGCCCTGCGTCCCGAAGAGCTGCAGCTCGGATTTCTGAAAATGCTGCGCGGCACCGGACTGCGGCGGGATGCGGCGAAGTACGGCTACGTCTACATGGAGCGGGCGCCGTACGAGATTTTGTCGAACGATGTGCTCTCCTTCGCCGACATCGTGCGGATCAAGCGCGTCGAAGACGTGCTGGAGAAATATTGGAACGCCCACCGGATGGACCGCACGCTGCTGTACCTCGCGTTTCGGGTGTTCGAGTCGCCGTTTGATTTTTTCCAGCAGTTCGGGGACTACTGGGAAGAGCGGGGATGGCAGCGGATCGGCCACCAGCTTGAGGATTTGTTCATCCGGCTGCGGTCGTTCCTCGAGGAGTGCGGACCTCCGGCGCTGGAGCCGGATCTGGCGCTCGGCCTGATGAAATACGACTATTTCCTGAATCACAAGTACAAGCCGCGCGCCGTATGGTGGGATTTTCAGATGGACAGGCGGGAGCACGCCGCCTGGCTGCGCCGGCTCGCCGAGCGGCCGGAGGACGTGTCCCCGGCGTTCGCGCTGCTCAAGCCGGACGAGAAGCTGCTGCAGAAGCACGCGGTGATCGAGCGGCTGCCCTTCGATCTCGCCGCCTGGCTGGAGAACGGCGAGTTCACGCGGAGCGCGGAAACGCTGCTCGTCGTCTGCTACGGCATGGACGGGGAGGGAGCGTCGGCTCATACGCTGCGCGTCGATCCGGACGGGGGAATCATGTGAAAGGTGGTTAAAGAAGGAAATCGCGCGCGGATGTCGAATCTTTGTCAAATACAATCGAATATACGCACCAAGCTGATAAAGGCAAACCATATGAAAATATGGGACGCAAAGCCACGGGTCTAAGGCAACACGCTATGACAGCCGGGCTGCCGGAGTTTGTGCAACGCAAGACGCAAACTGCCTTCTCGTTAGCTTGGAGGCAGTTTTTTTTGCGGTCCGGCGTTTGCGTCCCCGCCAGCGGGGGAGGAACATGTCGGATAGAACATTTGCGAGCAGATCTGCCGGATGGAGGGAGGGATTTGATGTTCTGCTTGCAGCGGCATCCGTTGCCGCCATGATATTGCCGGCTCCGCCGGCTTTTGTGTCCGGATCCGGGTGGGCCGGATGCTTCCTTCTGCTGCTTCTGAGGCGATCGGGCTTCCGCTTCGCCGGCGCGGCGGCGCTCGCGGCCGCGGCGGCCGGCTTCTGGCTCGGCGACCGCCCTTGTACGGTCTTCCTTGCCGTACTCGAGGCGGCGTTGCTTGCCGCGTGGCTGAAGCGTGGCCGGGAAGACCTGCTGCCCGCGGAGCTGGGCTATCAACTGGCCGTTGCCGTGCCGGCTTCGCTGCTCATGGTTTTCGCGGGCGGCGGAACAGCCGCCGAAGCGGCCGTGACGGCTTCCGGAAGCCTCGTCGCCGGAGCGGCGTCCGCGCTGCTCGCCGATCTCGCGCACCATTACCGGCCGCTCGCCCGTCTCGCCGGCGGATGGCCGGGAGCGAAGGAAGCCGCGCGCGTACCGCTGCGGCGGATGATCGCGCATCTGGCGGCAGGCGCCGCCGTCGTTCCCGGCCTGCTGACCGTTCTGATCGCCGGTCTGCCCCGATCGTCCGAAGCGGCTTCAGCGGCGTCCGCGGGCCTTCCGGCTCCGGCGTTGGCGACGGTCGCCGCGGCGGCGGCCGTGCTGCCCGCGGCGTTCGGCGCGCATTGGCTGTCCGGCCGGATATCGGGCGCGTTCGAGCGTCTCGCTTCGGCGACGGAAGGGCTGCATCTGAAACTGCGCCAGGGCTTGGACGTGCGCTGGCCGGCCGGCGGCGCGGCGGAGGCGGCCGAGATCGCCGCCCATTGCCGGGAGATCGCGGACCATCTCGCGGTCCAGTACGACACGAACGAGCGGCTTACGGAGTCGCTGCGGGAGCAGTCCGCCCGGCTCCGCGCCTCCGAGGCGGCGCTTGAACGGCTCTCCTACCACGACTCGCTCACGTCGCTGCCGAACCGGTTCTATTTCTATGAGCGGTTGCGCGCGATGATGGACGAACACGGGGACCGCGGCGTCGGCATCATGCTGCTCGACATCGACCGGTTCAAGCAGGTGAACGACTCGCTCGGCCACGCCTCCGGCGACGAGATGCTGCGCATCATCGCGGCCCGCCTGCGCAAGCTGTGCGAGGATGTGGCGGTCATCTGCCGGCTGGGCGGCGACGAGTTCGCCATCCTCGTGCCCGGCGGCTCGCGCGAGGCGCTGAGCCGGCTCGGCGACGCCATTCTCGAGGCGGCGGCGGAGCCGGTGCGGGTGGGCGACCGGGAGCTGTACGTCGGCGCGAGCATCGGGATCAGCCTGTATCCCGACGACGCCGTCCGGGTGGAGGAGCTGGTCCGGAACGCGGACACCGCGATGTATACGGCGAAGGAAGCGGGCGGACGGCGGTACGAGTTTTATTTCAGCTCGATGAAGGAACAGGTGTCCGAGCGGCTGGAGATGGAGACGAGCCTGCACAAGGCGCTGGAGCTCGGCCAGTTCGAGCTGTTCTACCAGCCGAAGATGGACGCGGACGGCACGCGCACGTTCGGATTCGAGGCGCTGATCCGCTGGTACCGGCCGGGCAAGGGCTACGTTCCGCCGGACCTGTTCATCCCGCTCGCGGAAGAGACGGGCGTCATCCAGGCGATCGGCGACTGGGTGCTGCGCACCGCGTGCAGGCAGTGCGTGGCATGGCACAAGGCCGGCTATCCGCCCGCGGTCGTGGCGGTGAACGTTTCGCCCCGCCAGTTCGAGAACCCGAAGTTCGTCGAGCATGTGGAGGCGATTCTCGCGGAGACGGGCATGCGGCCGGAATGGCTGGAGCTCGAGATAACGGAAAGTTTCCTGCAGCGGGACCGGAACGTCGTCATCGGCATGCTCAGAAGGCTGAAAGACCGAGGCATTCGCATTTCGATCGACGATTTCGGGACGGGCTACTCGTCGCTGTCCCAACTGAAGAATCTGCCGATCCACGCCGTCAAAATCGACCGCACGTTCATCCGGCACATCGACACCGACCGCAAGAACGCCTCGATCGTGTCGGCCATCATGGCGCTGGCTCACAGCATGAACCTGCGCGTCGTCGCGGAAGGCGTCGAGACGAAAGCCGAGCACCGGCTGCTGCGCAAGATGCATTGCGACGAACTGCAAGGCTATTATTTCAGCGCGCCGCTCAGAGCGGAGGATGCGCTGCCATACCTGCGATTGATGCGGCATCCGTCCGGCGGCAGGAAGCGCGGCACCGAAAACGAGGATGCGGCGCAGATCATGCGGCAATAGGACGCCGCGGCATTGAATTCATACATACTTGTGCGACGCTGCAGCGTGGGTATCCACGCTGCAGCTGCTTTGTGCGGCGCTTCGCGCGGCGCTGTAACGGGGTGTGCGATGCGGTCCAGGTCTGCTTGCTCCCCTTGTCCGGTGCGCGTTTGAATAAGCGAAGTCTTTGCTTCTATTGTGTCGAAGACCGCATCCTCATAGAAAATAGAGGAAATCATTTCTTCTATTCTCGGAAAAACGGCCGATTCCAGCGAAATTCGCGAGGTTAAGCGAAATGATTTCGTCTATTTCGTGGGTTGAGGCCAGAAAATCAAGAATAGAGGAAAAAATTTCATCAATCTATCCTGTCTCCGGGTCAATCCGGGAAGCCGAATGCCGAAACAAGCGACGCATGCCGGATTACGCAACGTATGCCGAAACAAGCGACGCATGCCGGAATACGCAACGTATGCCGGAACAAGCGGCGCATGCCGGACTATCGCAACGCATGCCGGGCGACGCGGCCCGTGCACGCCGCATGCGCTTCGGCCGGCCCGATGCGCCATCGCGGCGCGGGCTGCACACAAAGATGCAGCCTGGTTCCGCGCCGTCCCGCAACGTACGCTCAACACCACAGCCCCATCGAATCGGGACTGTCCCGTAAAGGACGGTCCTTTTTGCATGCGCGTCCGCCGCGCGACGTCCCCTCTCCAAACCTGACAGAACCTTGCCCCTTCCGCCTCCCGGTCATAAAAAACGCCCGTCGTGGGAATATTTAACTTCGTGACTTTACCAGACATTACGACATTCGATCACGGGAGGACTCATGATTCTGAACGAGGAGCAGCTTCGGCGCAAGGCGCGGGAGCTGGCTTTGACGCATACGCTTTCCGGCGGCGGCCTGCGCGCGTCATCCGCCCTGATCCGCGGATTCGACCGCGACGCCGCGGAACTTCGGGAATACGCGCTCAGGCTTCAGCGGGAGGGAGAGGGCGGCACGCGGCCGGCCGAAGAATGGCTGCTCGATCACGCGGATTTCATCGCCGAACAGACCGTTCATATCCGCAAAATGATCCGCATGGGCGAAACGCGACGCCTTCCCGCGCTGTCCGGCAGCCGGGAGCTGCGCGTGCTGGCGCTCTGCGCGGATTACCTGGAGCATGCGGACGGCCTGTTCGACGCTGACCTGCTCGCCGCGTACGCGGAAGCGTATCAGGAGATCGCCGTCCTGACGATCGGCGAAGTCGCGATGATGCCGCTGTTCGTCCGCATCGCGGTCATCCGGCGGCTCGCCGCCCTGTGCCGCACGCTGAAAGAGCGCCGCGAGGCGGGGGACAGGATCGACCGGATTCTCGAGCCGTTCACGGCGGCGGAGAAGGCGCCCTCGGCGGCCGCCATCCGCGACGCGCTCGACGGCGCCGGCGAGACGCTGCCGCTCTCCGGTCCGACCATCGTCCATCTGGTCGACCGGCTCGGCGAAATGGCCGAATACGCCGGCGACGTGCGGGAATGGCTCGTCTGCCGGCTCGACCCGCAGCAGGAAAGTCTGGAGAAGATCATCGCGCATGAACACGGGCTGCAGGCGTCGTACGAAGTGTCGGCCAGCCACGCGATCCAGTCGCTGCGTCGGCTGGACCGCCTCGACTGGAGCGGCATGTTCGAACGGCTTTGCCATGTCGACCGGGTGCTCCGGACGGAGGCGGCGGGCACGTACCCGCTGCTCGACGCGTCCAGCCGGCAGGTGCTGCTCGGCCGGGTGCAGGTGCTGGCCAGGCGCATGCGCGTGCCCGAGACGCTGGCGGCGAAGCAGGCGGTGGAGCTCGCCGCCCGCTACGGCGGGCGCACGGACGGCGCCGGTCAACAGGGGCGGGACGACGGAGCGCGGATCGGCCAGGCCGATGAAGCGCGGGCCGGCCAGGCCGATGAAGCGCGGGCCGGTCAGGCCGATGAAGCGCGGGCCGGTCAGGCCGATGAAGCGCGGGCCGGTCAGGCCGATGAAGCGCGGGCCGGTCAGGCCGATGAAGCGCGGACCGGCCAGGCCGATGAAGCGCGGACCGGCCAGGCCGATGAAGCGCGGACCGGCCAGGCCGATGCGCCGGCGGATTGCGGCGACGGCGGCGTCCTTCCGCGCCCGGCCTACGCGGCTTACTATCTGCTCGATCCGCACGGCGTCCGGGCGCTCTGGCGCGCCCTGAAACTGTGCGCGAAGCCGCGCGCCATGCCGAGGGCGGCGGTGAAACAGATGCGCCTCCCCGTCTATTTCGGCGCGCTGGCCGGCGTCTTCGCCGCCCTGTGGGCGCTCGCCGTCGGGCTGGCGGCGCCCGCGTTCGGCGCCTCCGGCGGACAAGCGGTCCTCGCCGCCGTGACGGCGCTGCTGCTCGCTTTTCCGGCGAGCGAATGGACGGTGCAGATCGTGCACCAGTCCATCTGCGCTTACTGCCAATCGCGGCCGCTCTTGCGGTACGACTACGCCTCGGGCATTCCGGACGACGCCGCGGCGATGGTCGTCGTGCCGGTCATCTGGACGAACCCCTCGCAGGTCCGCGAAAGCGCCGAACGCCTCGAGCTCCACTACCTCGCCAACCGCGATCCGAACCTTCATTTTGCGCTGCTGGGCGATTTTGCCGACGCGGACGAGGAGACGAAGGAAGAGGACCGGGCGATCGCGGACGAGGCCATTCGCGCCATCGAGGCGCTCAACCGGGCGTACGGCACGGAATGCGGCTCGACGTTCCATGTCTATATCCGGCGCAGAACCTGGAACGAGGCGGACAAGGTCTGGATGGGCTGGGAACGGAAGCGCGGCAAACTGGTCGAATTCGCGGATCTGCTGCGCGGCGAAGCGAACACGACCTGCGCCGTGCGCGTCGGCGATCCGTCGGTCCTGCCCGGCATCCGCTATCTCATCACGCTGGACGCGGACACCCAGCTTCCGATCGGCACGGCGCAGCGGATGATCGGGACGATGCATTACCCGTACAACCGCCCGCGGCTGAACAAGGAAGGCACGCGCGTCACGGAAGGCTACGGCGTGCTGCAGCCGCGCGTCGGCGTCAGCCACGAATCGGCGATGCGCTCCCGCTTCGCGAGATTGTGGTCCGGCGAGCCGGGCATCGACCCATACGCCTTCGCCGTCTCGGACCCGTATCAGGACGGCCTGGACGTCGGCATTTTCACAGGGAAGGGCATCCTCGACGTCGACACGTTCCGCGCGGTGCTGCGCGAGCGCATTCCGGACAACCGGGTGCTCAGCCACGATCTGCTGGAAGGCGGGTTCCTGCGCGGCGGGCTCCTGCCCGACATCGAGCTGGTGGACGGCCATCCGGCGACGTTCAGCGCCTACCAGCACCGGCAGCACCGCTGGATTCGCGGAGACTGGCAACTGCTCGGCTGGCTGCGCCGCACGGCGGAGGACCGCGGCGGACGGAAACGGCGCGTCGACCTGTCGCCGCTCACGCGCTGGCAGATCACCGACAACCTGCGCCGCAGCCTGCTCACGCCCGCGCTGCTCGCCCTGCTCGGGCTGGCCATGCTTCTGCCGGCCGGCTCCGGCACGGCCGTCGCCGTCATCGCGCTGGCGACGCTCGCCATGCCGGTGTGGCGGGCGCTCGCGGCGCCCGGGCGGCTTATCCGGCGGCCGTCCGTCCTCGCCGTCGCCGCCGGCCAGGCGCTGTCGGGGCTCGCGACGCTGCCCTATCAGGCCGTCATGACCGTCGACGCGATCGCGCGGGCGCTCTACCGGATGGCCATATCCCGCCGCAAGCTGCTGGAATGGATCAGCTCGGCGGAAGTCGAGCGGATCGGGCCGCGCCGGTTGATGGGGCTCGAATGGGGGCTGGCGCTCACCGTCGCGATCGGGATCATGGCCATATTTGCCGCTTCAGCCGCCCAGACCGCCGCCGGTCTGGTGCTTGCGGCGATCTGGGCGGCCGCTCCCGCCGTCATCGGCTGGCTGGACCGGTCCGCTCCCGCCGGCGGGGACGGGTTGACGGAGGCGGAGAAGGGCGAGCTGCGGAAGCTCGCCGCGGACATCTGGCGTTTCTATGAAGATTACGCGACGGAGCGGGACAACTGGCTGCCGCCGGACAACGTGCAGATCGATCCGCCGGTCGGCGTCGCCCGCCGCACGTCGCCGACGAACATCGGCATGCTGGTCGTCTGCACGGTGACGGCGCGGGATTTCGGGTTCATCGACACACCCGGCATGATCGAGCGGCTGGAACGGACGATCGGCACCATCGAGCGGATGGAAAAATGGAACGGCCACCTCTACAACTGGTACAATACCGAGACGCTTCGTCCGCTGCCGCCGCATTATGTCTCGACCGTCGACTCGGGCAATCTGCTCGGCTGTCTCATTGCCGCGAAGGAAGGGCTCGCCGAGTGGATCGGACGCGATTTTCCGGATGGCGGGGCGGAGGCGGATGCCGGCCGGAGCGGGGCGCCGGGGGCCGAAGGCGTGCCGGGCGGGGCGGAGGCGGATGCCGGCCGGAGCGGGGCGCCGGGGGCCGAAGGCGTGCCGGGCTGGGCGGAGGCGGATGCCGGCCGGAGCGGGGCGCCGGGGGCCGGAGGCGCGCAGGGCGGCCCAAACCGGCTGCGTCCGGTGACGGCCGGGCTTGAAGCGTCGGCCGAGCTTGAGGCGTCTACGGAACTTGAGGCGTCTACGGAACTTGAGGCGTCGACGGAACTTGAGGCGTCGACGGAACCGGTTGGCGCGTACGGCACAACCCGTGCGCAGGCCGGGACCGGCGATTGGGCGGCGCGCGGCCGGCGGCTCATCGAGCGGATGGAGGCGATCATCGCGGGCACCGATTTCCGCCCGCTTTTCGACCCCGCGTCCAAGCTGTTCAGCCTGGGCTGCCACACCGTCACCGGGGAGAAAGAGACGATTCTGTACGACCTCCTCGCCTCCGAAGCGCGGCAGACCAGCTTCATCGCGATCGCCCTCGGGCAGGTGCCCGTCTCGCACTGGTTCAAGCTCGGCCGCGCGATGACGCGGGCCGGCGGCGGCAAGGCGCTCGTCTCCTGGTCGGGCACGATGTTCGAATACCTGATGCCGCCGCTGCTCATGCGCACCTACGCCGGCACGGTCTGGGACGCCACCTACCGCGCCGTCATCCGCAAGCAGGCCGAATACGCGCGGCTGCGCGGCGTGCCGATGGGCATCTCCGAATCGGGGTACTACGCGTTCGACTTTCAGATGAACTACCAGTACCGGGCGTTCGGGGTGCCCGGTCTCGGCTTCAAGCGCGGCCTCGAGACGGATCTCGTCGTCGCGCCTTACGCCACGGTCATGGTGCTGCCTTACGAGCCGCGGCTCGCGATGGACGAACTGCGGAAAATGGAAGCGCTCGGCGCGCGCGGGGAATACGGTTTTTACGAAGCGATCGACTGCACCCGCGAACGTCTGCCCGAGGGGAAAACAAGCGTCGTGATCCGCAGCTTCATGGCGCATCACCAGGGCATGATGCTGCTCACCCTCGGCAATCTGCTGCTCGATTCGAGCATGGTGGACCGCTTTCACGCCGACAAGCGCGTTCGTTCGGCCGAGCTGCTGCTGCAGGAGCGGGTGCCCGAACGTCCGGCGCTCGTCCTGCACGCGGCCGCCGCGCCGCTCCGCATGCAGGACCCGGAACAGCGGCTGAAGGCGCCGCAGCGGACGTTCCGCGCGCCGCATCCGCCGCAGCCGGAAGTGTGCGTCCTGTCGAACGGATCGTTCACGACCGTCGTCACCGCTTCCGGGAGCGGCTTCATGCGCAGCGACGGGATCGCGGTGACGCGCTGGCGGGAAGATACGTGCGCCGACGAGTGGGGAAGCGGCGTCTATCTCCGCGACGTCGAGCGGGAGACGGTCTGGTCGGCCGCATGGCACCCGGCCGGTGCGGCCGGCGACGAATACACGGCGGAATTCTCGCTGGAGCAGGCGCGGTTCATGCGCCGGGACGGCGACATCCGGACGACGATGGACATTTGCGTCGCGGCGGAAGGCAACACGGAAATCCGGCGGATCACGATCGCCAACCGGGGAGAGACCGCCCGGCTGCTCGAGGCGACGACGTTCGTCGAGCTGGCGATTGCCGACCCGGCGGCGGACGCGGCGCATCCCGCGTTCAGCAAGCTGTTCATCGAGACGTCGTTCGACGGGGAGCAGGAAGCGCTGCTGGCCCGGCGCAGGCCGCGCGGCGACGGCGACCGGCCGGTCTGGGCCGTGCACGGGCTCATTCCGTGCGGCGAATCGGTCGGGCCGATCGAGTACGAGACCGATCGGGCCCGGTTCATCGGGCGCGGCGAACCGATGCGGGAACCGCAGGCGATCCGCGCGCGGCTGTCCGGTACGGTCGGCGCGGTGATCGACCCGATCTTCGCCGTGCGCAGGCGGTTTTCGGTGCCGCCGGGCGGCCAGGCGAAGCTGATCGTCGTCACGGGGACGGCCGAATCGCGGGAGGAGGCGCTCGAACTGTACGGCAGATTCAGCACGGCGCAGCAGGTCGAGCGCGCCTTCCAGCTCGCCTGGACGCGCAGCCGGATCGAGCTGCACCACCTGCACATGCAGACGGCGGAAGCTTCGCTCTGCCATGTTCTGGCCGGGCGCGTGCTGTTTACGCCGCCGCTGCAGACGGAGCGGACCGAAGCGCTCGCCTCCGGCCCGTTCGGCCAGTCCGGACTTTGGCCGCTCGGCATTTCCGGCGATCTGCCGATCGTGCTCGTGCGGGCTTATGACACCGCGGGCACGGCGACGGCGGCGGAGCTGATCCGCTGCCACGAATGGCTGCGGCGCAGCGGCGTCGTGTTCGATCTGGTGTTCCTGATCGAATCGCCGGGCGGCTACCAGCAGGAGCTGCGCGACCGCCTCACGCGGCTGATCGAGCAGTCCGTGCCGCGCATGTACGCGGATCGTCCGGGACACGCGTTCGCGCTCAGCGCCGATCAGCTGCGGGATGAGGAGAAACGGCTGCTCGCCGCTTCCGCCCGGGTCATCCTCCGCCTCGACGGCTCCGGCCTGCGCGCGCAGCTGCGCGTCATGTCGGCGGTCGGCAAGACGGCCGCGCCGGCGCTCGCGCCTGCGGCCGCGGCTCTGGAAGCGGCGGATGCGGATGCCGGTCTGGCGGACGAAGCGCGGGAAGGACTCGTGCTGTGGAACGGCTGGGGCGGTTTTGTCCCGGACGGTTCGGAGTACCGGATGGTGCTGCCCGAAGGGAAAAGTCTGCCCGCTCCATGGTCGAACGTGGCGGCGAATCCGGACTTCGGCTTTCTCATCACCGAACGCGGCACCGGCTATACGTGGTTTCGGAACAGCCGCGAATTCAAATTGACGCCCTGGTCGAACGATCCGGTGCTCGATCCGGCCGGGGAAGCGTGCTATATCCGCGACGAGGAGACGGGGCGGTTCTGGACGATCGCGCCGGCGCCGGCCGGCGGGCCGGGCGCGGCGGTCGTCTCCCACGGCCGCGGGTATTCGCGATTCGAGCGGCGCTGCTTCGGGATCCGCCAGACGATGACGGTGTTCGCTTCGCCGCGCGATCCCGTGAAAATCACGGAGATCCGCCTCGTGAACACGGGAAACCGGCGGCGGCGTCTGTCCGTTACCGGCTACGTCTCCTGGGTGCTCGGCGTCAGCCGGGAAGAGAGCGCGCCGTATATCGGAACGGAATGGGACGGCAAGGCGCTGTACGCCCGCAACGCCTGGCAGGAGACGTTCCGGAGCGAGACGGCCTTTCTCGGCATTGTCGCGGACGGGGGCGAGACCGGACCGGCCGTCTGCACGGCCGATCGGCGCGAATTTGTCGGCCGGGGCGGGAGCATGGCCGAGCCGGCGGCGATGAAGCGCCGCACCCTGTCGGGGGCGGCGGGACGGTTCGCGGACGGCTGCGGCGCCGTGCAGCTTGCGATCGAGCTGGAGCCGGGCGCCGAGCGGACGGTGTGCCTCCTGCTCGGCTGCGGCCGGGACGAAGGGGAAGCGCGGGAGTTGGCTTCGGTTTACGCGAATGTGGAGCGGTGCCGGGATGCTTTTGGCGAGGTGGCGAGCTTCTGGGCGGAGACGCTCGGACAGGTCAAGGTCGCAACGCCCGACCCGGCCATGGACATGCTGCTCGGCGGCTGGCTGCTCTACCAGACGCTCTCCTGCCGGATGTGGGCGCGCTCCGCGTTCTACCAGTCCGGCGGCGCGTACGGCTTCCGCGACCAGCTTCAGGATTCGCTCGCGCTGCTGCACGCCCGGCCCGATCTGACGCGGCGGCAAATTCTGATCCACGCCGGCCGCCAGTACCGCGAAGGCGACGTGCAGCACTGGTGGCACGAGGAGACGAAGCGGGGCGTCCGGACGCGCTATTCGGACGACCTGCTCTGGCTGCCTTACGTGACCGCGCGCTACGTGCTGCATACGGGCGACATGAGCGTGCTGGACGAGACGCGGCCGTTCCTGGTCAGCGAAGAGCTGGGCGAAGGCGAGCGCGAGCGCTACGAGCGGACGGTCGAGTCGGACGAGTCCGGCACCGTCTATGAGCATTGCCTGCGCGCGATCGGCCGCGCGCTCCGCTTCGGCAGCCACGGCCTGCCGCTCATGGGCATCGGCGACTGGAACGACGGCATGAATCGCGTCGGCAGCGATGGCCGGGGCGAAAGCGTCTGGCTCGGCTGGTTCCTGATCGCGGTGCTCGATCAATTCGCCGAAGTGTGCGAGCGGCGAGGCGACGGTGTCCGGGCCGCCGAAATGCGGCGGACGCGGGAGTCGATCGCGGAAGCGGTGAACCGGCATGCGTGGGACGGCGAGTGGTACCGGCGGGCGTATACCGACGGCGGCGAATGGCTCGGCTCAAATGGCGGGCGCGAATGCCGCATCGACGCGATCGCCCAGTCATGGTCCGTCATCTCGGGCGGCGCGCCGCCCGAGCGGGCGTTCAGGGCGATGCAGTCGTTTGACCGCGAGCTGGTCGACCGGACGGCGCAGGTCGCGCGGCTGCTGACGCCGCCGTTCGACACGACCGAACCGTCGCCCGGCTACATCCAGGGCTATCCGCCCGGCATCCGGGAGAACGGCGGCCAGTACACGCACGCCGCCATCTGGAGCATCGTCGCCTGGGCCATGCTGGGCGACGGGGACAAGGCGTACGAGCTGTTCGACATGCTGAATCCGATCCGGCATACCGCATCGCCGCGCGACATCGGCGTCTACCTCGGCGAGCCGTACGCGATGGCGGCGGACGTCTACATGTCGAACCCGTACCGCGGGCGCGCGGGCTGGACGTGGTACACGGGCGCCGCCGGCTGGATGTACCAGGCCGGGCTCGAATGGATTCTCGGCATCCGCAGGGAGGGGAGCCGGCTGCGGCTCGAGCCGCGCATACCGGCGGGGTGGCCGGGCTATTCGGCCGAGTACCGGTTCGGCGGCAGCGTGTACGCGATCGAGGTGCGGAACCGCCAGGCCGGGCGGACCGGGCCGAGCCTTACGGTCGACGGCAAGCCGGTTCCGCTGGAGCACGATGGCGAGCGTGGGGCGGAACCGGAGCTGTCAGGGCGCGCAGGCGGGCGCGAGGCGGATCCGGGGCTGTCAGGGCGCGCAGGCGAGCGTGGGGCGGAACCGGAGCTGTCAGGGCGCGCAGGCGGGCGCGAGGCGGATCCGGGGCTGTCAGGGCGCGCAGGCGGGCGTGGGGCGGAGCCGGGGCTGTCAGGGCGCGCAGGCGAGCGCGAAGCGGAGCCGGGGCTGCCGAAGCACGATGGCGGGCACATGGCGGATCCGGCAAAGTCCGCGTACGCGGTCGGCGGCGGGCGGGCATCCGTCGCGAACGCGGCCGACCATGCGCCGGGATCCGGCACGGGTGCATCCGATCACGAGCCGGATTCCGTCGGGGCGCCTGCCGGCCATGCACCGGAATCCGACGAAACGCGAACGGACCATGCGCCGGAACAGGCGACGGCCGCGCCCGGCGGCTGGTATGTCGACCTGATCGACGACGGCGCGAGGCACGAAATCGTGCTGCAACTGTAGCGGCGTTTCCCTGCCCCATGAGGGGCGGGGATTTTTCGTACCGGGTATTGCCGAGTAGCGTGATGTGCACGGGAGCAGCCCGGCTCGCGCGCCGATTGCGGCGGTTGTAGCGTGGTATACACGCTACAGCCCGACTCGCGCACCGATCGCGGCTTCTGTAGCGTGGTATACACGCTACAACCCGGCCGCGCACCGATCGCGGCTTCTGTAGCGTGATATACACGCTACAACCCGGCTCGCGCGCCGATTGCGGCGGTTGTAGCGTGGTATACACGCTACAACCCGGCTCACGTGCCGGCCGCTGCGGCAGTAGCGTGTCATACACGCCGCGGATTCATCTGTCCCCCTCGCGCCAGCTGCAAAGACCGGCCAAGCAGGTATACCCGAGACTTTGGCGGAAGAAACTTGGGTAGACAGCGTTTGCCATCATATTGGACAACGGACCGTCTCGGCAGACCATATTTGGCTGGAAAACAGCGTGCCGGATTTGCATAATGAGTCATACGGATGGCCGCAATCGGAGCTGCAACACAGCTTGGGGCAGCCCATACACGGCAACATCACAATTGGAACAAAATTACAGTTTGGGACACCACACAAAAAAAAAAGCAACATCACATCCGGAGCGGCATCACAAGCGGAGAAGCCGCGACAGAATGGAGCAGCTTCCCGATCGGAGAAGCATCGCAATCGGAGCGACATGTTGGAAAGGGGCAAGTGCAGGATGAACAGCAGCGGTGTCGATCTGTATCTGCTCGCCGGTGTGAAAACGTGGCCGACGTATTTTCGGGAACCGGCGGAACGGCTGAAGGCGATGAGCATTGAAGCGGGGTACGCGAACGCGGATGTGCACGTGCTGTACCCGTACGGCGACCACACCATCCCGCTCTTGCGCCAGGTGCGGGACGTGGCGCGCGATGTCGTGCGGAGGCTGGCGCTCGCATCCGATCATTTGCAGCTTGCGATCATCGAAAACATAACGCTTGCGGAAGATTCCGTCCATTTCACCTCCAACGAGGGAATGCATCAAGACGAAGCCGCCGTCCGTTTCCCGTCGGGAGGCTCACCGCAGCGCATTGCTTCGACGGACCGGGACGCGCAACACCAAAACGCAACCGCCGCCCGCTCTCCATCAGGCGTACAATCGCCGCTGCGCGACGCGGCCGACCGACATCCATCAGGCGTACAATCGCCGCTGCGCGACGCGGCCGACCGGCATCCGTCAGGCGTACAATCGCCGCTGCGCGACGCGGCCGACCGGCATCCGTCAGGCGTGCAATCGCCGCTGCGCGACGCGGCCGACCGCCAACCGCGGAGCAGCGCTTCCGCCGGCCGCCCGACATCAATCGCCGCGCCGCAGCGGCGCCCGTCCGCGGAGCTTGCGGCATCGCCGGAGCCGATCGTCGAGGCGATCCGCGAGCGCTCGGCGGGCCGCGTCGTCGTGCTGATCGGCCACAGCGGCGGCGGCGTCGCCGCCTACCACGCGGGCCTGCGCCTGCTGGCCGAAGGCGCCGTGCGCGACTGCCGGATCGCGCAGGTCGGTTCGCCGAAGGTGCGCATCCATCCCGCCCTGCGGGAACGGACGGCGTTCTTCTACGCGGCGGACGCACGCGGCCGCATCCGCGATCCGATCGCGCGGTTCGGCACATGGGGCGGCATCCGCAGAGCCGCCGCCGGCATTCCGGTCTGGGACGCGCGCCGATGGGCGCCGGGACATATCGCCCCGGTCACGATCGACGGCGGGCACAAGGACTACTTCCTCCACGGCCCGTCCGGCTCAACCGGGCAGGCCACGAATCTGGAGCGGACGGCTGCGGCCGTCCTGGACTGGCTCGTCCGCTCGCTTCGTCCGGCGCCGCAGCCGTTGCCGGCCCGGGAACCGGCTCCGGAGCCGCAGCCGTCCCCGGATTCGGAGCCGATGCCGGACCTGCAGTTCTAGAAGGCTCCTGAGCCGATGCCGGGGCGCAGCCCGATCGGCCGCGCCCCGGCAGCCTTCTCCGGCTCAGTAACCCTTGTCGTAGTTGACCAGATTGATCAGCCGTTCCGTCTCTCCGCGCAGATAGATTTCCAGATTGGCGGCGAACAGATCGGCGACCCGCTCTTTCAGCCGGTTCGTGTGGCCGGCGGTGTGCGGCGTCAGGATGACGTTGTCGAGCTCCCAGAGCGGATGCCCGGCCGGCAGGGGCTCCTCCTCGAACACGTCGAGCCCGGCGCCGGCGATCCGGCGTTCGCGCAAGGCCGCGACCAGCGCCTCCGTCTTGACGCTCGCGCCGCGCCCGACGTTGACAAAGAACGCGGTCGGCTTCATCAGACGGAACCGCGCCTCGTCAAAAATGCCGCGCGTCTCCCGCGTATCCGGCAGCACGTTCACGATATAGTCGCTCTCGGCGATCGCCTCGTCGAGTTTGTCCATCCCGTCCACGCGGTCAAAGCAGGGCTGCGGGGCGGGCGTGCGGCGGATGCCGATCGTGCGCATCCCGAAGGCGCGCGCCAGCTCCGCGATGCGCGTGCCGATGGCGCCGGCGCCGACGATGAGCGCCGTGCGGCCATACAGTTCCGACAGCCCGGCCGGACGGTGCCACTCTCCGGCCGTCTGGCTGCGCACGGCGGTGTGGATGCCCCGCGTCAGGCCGAGCATGTGCGCGAGCGCCGTCTCCGCCACCGCGACCGAATGCACGCCGGCGGCGTCGGTGAGCAGCACGCCGCGCTCCCGCAGTTTGTCGAGCGGCAGGCTGTCGATGCCGGCCGACCACGTCTGCACCCAGCGCAGCTTCGATCCCTCCCGCAGGCACAATTCCGCGACTTTGTCGTTCCAGCCGCACACCACTTCCGCGTCGCGGTAGACATCGGTCCCGATTTCAGCCGAACGTCCGAAAACAACGGGCAAACCGGGCGCAACCCGGCGGATTTTCTCCTGTTCCCCGGGGCCGAATCCGTGCAGGCAAAGTATGGTTCCCATCGGTCTTCTCCTCCGCTGCTCATGATGAATTCCTGACCATTATAGCACAATCGCGCTCCTGAGCCGGGAAAATGGAAAGCCGGTTCCCCCGCGCCGCGCGTCCCGCCGGACCGACCGCCGTCCGCAACCAAAGTCCATTTTTCCGCCCGGCGAAGATGCATTATAATGGGAGGTGCAAAAAGTTTTTGTCCGAACCCGCAACTAACCGAAAATGAAGTGATCCCGTGATCGGATTGGAGACGCCGTTCGAATTCAAAGGGCTCAAGCTGCGCAACCGGATCGTCATGCCGCCCATGTGCCAGTATTCGGCGCACGGGGAAGACGGCATGCCGACGGAATGGCATTATATTCACTACGCGTCCCGCGCGATCGGCGGCACCGGACTCATCATCATCGAAATGACGAACGTCGAGCCGGCCGGGCGCATTTCGAACCGCTGCCTCGGGCTCTGGTCGGACGACCATGTGCCGGCGTTCCGGCGGATCATCCGCGCGTGCCAAGCGCACGGCGCGAAAGTCGCGATCCAGATCGCGCACGCCGGCCGGAAGGCGCAGGACGAGCCGGCGCCCGTCGGACCGATGGCCGAGGCCTACGACGAGCGGTACAGGACGCCGCGCGCCCTGACGACGGAGGAAGTGAAGGGGCTCGTCGTCAAATTCGCCGACGCCGCAAGACGCGCGGTGGAAGCGGGGGTCGACGCCGTCGAGCTGCACGGCGCGCACGGCTACCTGATCCACCAGTTCCTCTCGCCGTATTCGAACCGGCGCGACGACGAGTACGGCCGCGACCGAGGCCTGTTCGCCGAGGAGATCGTGCGGGCCGTCAAGGCTGTGCTGCCGCCCGACATGCCGCTGATCTTCCGGCTGTCGGCCGTCGAATACGTCGAAGGCGGCTACGACATCGGCTACTCGATTGAATTCGGCAAGCGGCTCAAGGCGGCGGGAGTCGACATTTTCGATGTCTCGGCGGGCGGCGAGGGCAAGCCGGGCAAGCCGAAACCGGAGGACACGCCCGGATTCCAGGTGCCGTACGCCCGCGCGTTCAAAGAAGCGCTCGGCGTCCCGGTCATCGCCGTCGGCAGGCTGGACCAGCCGCAGGTGGCACAGATGGTGCTCCGGAACGGCGACGCCGATCTCGTCGGCGTCGCCCGCGGCATGCTGCGCGATCCGTACTGGTCGCTTCACGCGATCCGGGAGACGGCCGGGTTGTCCAAGGAGATCGCGCCGAAACCGTACGAACGCGCCTTCTGACGCGCGCCGGTCATGGAGGGACTTTCGCGGTGGAAGCGGGGTCCCTTTTTCATGCGCATTCGCTTTTCCTCCCGGATAGGCGTATAATGGCAGAATACCGCGGGTCCGGTCGATGCCCGCGGGCAAGGGAGGAAACCCGGATATGTCAGGAACCTGTACCTTCACGCGCAAAGAAGAATTTGCGAACGCCGTCACGCACGGCATCGGCGCCGTGCTCAGCCTGGCGGCGCTGGTGCTGCTCGTCTGTTTCGCGGCCGTCAAGGGGACGCCGCTTCATGTTTTCAGCTTCGCCGTGTACGGCAGCGCCATGCTGCTGGTGTACGCCGCTTCGACGCTCATGCACAGCATGCCGGAAGGGAAGGCGAAGCGATGGCTGGAAATCGCGGACTACGCCTGCATTTATCTGTTCATCGCGGGCACCTGCACGCCCGTTGTGCTGCACGCCGTGCAGGGTGCGCTCGGCTGGACGCTGCTCGGCGTCGTCTGGACCGCGGCCGCCCTCGGCATTTTGTTTCAGTCGATTTTTCCCGGGCGGTACCCGGTCGTGTCGACGCTGCTGTATCTCGCGACGGGCTGGATCATCGTCGCCGCCTGGGGGCCGATGACCGAGCGGATGGCGGCGGGCGGGATTGCGCTTCTCGTTCTGGGCGGTTTGGCCTACACGGTCGGCACGCTTTTTTTCCTGTGGCGGAAACTCAAGTATCATCACGCCGTATGGCATCTGCTCGTCCTCGCCGGATCGGCGCTCCATTTCTGCGCGATTCTGTTCTATCTGCTGCCGTGACCGGCCGGCCGATCCGGTGCGTCTACGCGCCACCATGCAATGACTCGCGCACAACCCAAAAAGGCGGGGCCCGATGAGGCCTCGCCTTGTTGTGTGCGCCGAACGGCTTACCCGCGCAGCATCGCCTGAATCAGCCGTTCATAGATCGGCCACGGCAGCAGCGCGCGCGCCGCGATCGCGAGCCGGACGCCGAAGCCGGCCGGATAGCGGAACCGTAGGGGACGCCCTCGCGCGATGCGGACGATGCGCGCGGCCGCAAGCCGCGCGTCCGGCGCACGTTCCGCGGACCGCCGGGCAAGGTCGAGCATCCGCCCGAACTGAGGGCGGTAGTCGGCGGGCGCATCTTCCGGCAAACCGGCGAACCCTTTCTCCCAAATGCCCGTCCGGAAAGCGCCGAACTCGACCAGCACGACGCCGATGCCGAGCGGTCGCAGCTCGTGGCGCAGCGCCTCGCTCCAGCCGGCGAGCGCGAATTTCGACGCGTTGTAGGCGGCGAAGCCGGGCATGCCGATGCGCCCGCTGACGCTGCCGACCTGCACGATCAGGCCCGAGCCGCGCCGCCGCATGCCGGGCAGGGCGGCACGGACCGTCTCGACGGCGCCGAACAGATTCACGTCGAACTGGCGGCGCCATGCTTCCGGCGGCAGCGCCTCCGTATATCCGCCCGCCGCGAAGCCGGCGTTGTTCACGAGCAGACCGATGCCGCCGAAGGCGGATTCCGCCGCCTCCACCGCGGCCCGGATCTGGCCGGCGTCGGTGACGTCCATCTGCAGCGGGAGAAGCCGGTCCTGGACGCCGGCATCCCGCGCCCGCGCCAGCAGCGCGTCCGCGCGGGAGATGTCGCGCAGCCCGGCGGCGACGCGGAAGCCGCTTTCCGCCAGGGCGACGGCGGTCTCGAGCCCGAGACCGCCGCCCGCGCCCGTGACGAGCGCGGTGCGGAGCCGGCCATTGGCGTTACGTTGCGAGGCGCGCATGCTCCCGCTGCCGTTACGTTGCGAGGCGCGCATGCTCCCGCTGCCGTTACGTTGCGAAGCGCGCATGCTCCCGCTGCCGTTACGTTGCGAAGCGCGCATGCTCCCGTTGCCGTCCCGTTGCGCGGAGCCGCTCCGCCCGTCGCCGCGCCCGCGCGTCACGTCGTTCCCCGCCGGTCTTTCGAGCGGCGCGCCTTCAATTTCCGGTACATCGCCAGGCTTTCCTGCAAATATTCCGCTTCCTCTTCCGTCAGCTTCTCCTTGAGCAAATGCGGCCAGTCGGACTTTTCGTCCTTCTTGTCCGCCGGTTCGTCGCGTCCGAACAGATGGTCGACCGACACGCCGAACAGATCCGCCAGCTTGACCAACGTCTGCAGATCGGGCTCGTTCACGTTGTTCTCGTATTGTGAAACCGTGGATTTGGCGGCGTTCAGATAGGCGGCCACCTGCTCCTGGGTCATGCCTTTCGCTTTGCGCAAATTCCGCAATCGTTCGCCGATCATGGCGCGTTCACCCGTCTGTCGTGATGGTAGATTGATAACATAGTACACGATAAATGAACAAACACCTTTTTCCATTCATGAAACGTGAAAAAATTCTTGATTTTTTCGTGATATTCTCCTATAATCAGGAAATGTAGTTCACGATTCATGAACATGCATCCGGGTCAGGAACTTCAATCCAGGTTGTTAGGAGGGTTACAGTGACGTTCTATGCAGGTGAGTCGGCATGGTTTGTTGTGCTGGCTTTCATTGTCGTCACGACGGTCATCATCCATGAGATCATCACCAGACGAGCAGAAAAGCGCCGCGGCATAACCGATGTCGAAGACCGCCCGACGGACGGTCAATGAAACGGGCCGGGCAGTTCAATCATCTTCCGAATCGAACACCGCTCCCAGGGATGCCGCATAGGCGGGATCCCGGAGGGCAAGCGAGCGGAAATAGCCGCGGAGCGAATGGCTGTTCGTCTTGCGGTCTCCGCGGAATTCGACCCGGATCCGCTCTGGAACGTGCCGGTAGAAGTAAAAGGCGTTCGTCCTCGGCGACCACCAGACCGGCGGCGGAAGCCGCGTGACAATGTCATGCGGATTGGCGACGCGGTACGATTCGGGCACCAGCCTGCCGTAGCGGCAGGCGAAGCGCGGATCGCCCGCGCGCGGCGCGCCGAAGGTGTAGACGACGGGCCGCCGCCCGCCGGCCGCAAGGTCGGCCGCGGCGAGCACCGCCAGCGCGCCGCCGAGGCTGTGGCCGGCGATGTAAAGCGGTTTGGCGGAAGCGACGGAATTCATCGCTTCCGCTATTTTGCTGCGCATCGAGTCGTAAATATCCGCAAATCCGGCATGGGTCCCTCCCAGGCGCGGCGCGAACGGACAGGCGATCTGCCGGGCCATGGCGTCCGACACCCATTCATCCGTGCGGATCGTGCCGCGGAACGCCAGGATGGCGTCCCGCTCCGACTCGGCCAGGAAGGCGAACGCCGTCTGGTCGCCCGCATACGCCTTGCCCTCGATTCCGGCTGTCATCCGGTACGGATGCGGCAGGACGATCGGGCCCGGCGGACGCTTGTATTGCGCGTAGGCCTGGTTCAGGACGGCCATCAGCAGCAGCGCGCGCCTTACGCTCCATCCCCTCGCATCCTCCGACATTCGCCCCGCCTCCCGCCTTCACCCGCGGCCTGCACGCCACGGTTCCTCAAGGACAACTTATGACGGCGGGCGGCCGATCATGTCTTCCCGGCAGGTCCCGATATGTCCAATGCTTGCCATAGATGGCAAAATCGCATACAACCATGGCCAAACAGGAGAGTGGAACAAGCCCGCTAATCTTTTACAATGATGGACGTAAAGAGCAATGGACGCGGCGCTTCAAGTCCGTCTGTTCTGTTTGCGCGCATATATGGGAAGGAGAGAGTGGATTTGGCTATCGTGCAGTTTCCGAAAGGATTTGTCTGGGGCGCCGCGACCGCCGCGTTCCAGGTGGAGGGGGCGTACCGGGAGGACGGGCGCGGCCTGTCGATCTGGGACACGTTCTGCCGCACGCCCGGCAAGGTGTGGGAGGGCGACAACGGCGATGTCGCGTGCGACATGTACCATCGGTACAAGGACGACATCAAGCTGATGAAGGATCTCGGCATCGCGTCCTACCGGTTCTCGGTGGCGTGGCCGCGGATCATTCCGGACGGCTCGGGCGAGGTCAACCCGAAGGGCGTTGAATTTTACCAAAATCTGGTTGACGAACTGCTCGCAAACGGCATCGAGCCGATGCTCACGCTGTACCACTGGGATTTGCCGCAGACGCTGCAGGACCGCGGCGGCTGGGCGAACCGCGAGACGATCGACCATTTTCTGAAATATGCCGAGACGGTCTTCCGGGCGCTCGACGGCAAGGTGAAGCTCTGGGCGACGTTCAACGAGCCGTGGTGCGTCTCGTTCCTCTCCAACTATCTCGGCGCGCATGCTCCCGGTTTGCGCGACCTGCAGACGGCGATCGACGTCGCGCACAACGTGCTGGTGGCGCACGGCAGGACGGTCCGCCTGTTCCGCGAGCTCGGCATCCGGGGCGAGATCGGCATTGCGCCGAACACCGAGTGGATGGAGCCGTTTTCCGACAGGGAAGAGGACGTCGAAGCGGCGTGGCGGCGCCGCGGCTGGCTGAACGAATGGTTCCTCCGCCCGGTCATGACGGGCAAATATCCGGAGAAGCTCGCGGCGTGGTTCGAGAAGCTCGGCGGCAAGCCGAAAATCGAGCCGGGCGACATGGAGCTGATCGGCTCGAAAATCGACTTCCTCGGCATCAACTACTACACGGGCGGAATCGGGCGCTACAACCCGGAAGAAGGCGATATTTTCGGGTTCCAGGAAGTGCCGATGGGCTGGGAGAAGACCGACATCGGCTGGAACATCTACCCGCAGGGGCTGTACAACGTGCTGACATACATCAAGCGGGAGTTCGGCGACATTCCGATCTACATCACGGAGAACGGCGCCTGCTACAACGACGAGCCCGGGGCGGACGGCCGGGTGCGTGACCAGCGCCGGATCGAATACCTGAAGAAGCACGTGCTGCAGGTGAGCCGCGCGATCGAGTCGGGCGTGAACGTGAAAGGCTACTACTGCTGGTCGCTGATGGACAATTTTGAATGGGCGTACGGCTACTCGATGCGCTTCGGCATTCTTTACGTGGATTACGAGACGCAGCGGCGGATCAAGAAGGACAGCTTCTTCTGGTACCGCAAGCTGGCGCGCAACAACTATATCGAAGTGTGAGGCATGGCGGCGGCCGTCCGGGACGCATGTTCCCGAACGGCCTTCTTCTGCGCAACGGCAAATCCGACTTTCGGCCTGTGAGACCGACTTCCGGCGCTTTACAGAAAACGAATGCGTTGTTATTGTTAACCTGTTGATAAATAAGGTTAACAATGGAGGGACGCGCATGCTGAAAGCGGATTTCAAGCCGCGCACGGATTGGAACGCGTTTGCCGACGCCGCGCTGGATGGCCGGCCGCTGGCCGTCGAAGAAGGGCTCGAGGTGCTGCGGGCGCCGGACGAAGAGCTGCTGCCGCTGCTATATTCCGCTTATCGCGTCAGAAGCCGGCACTTCGGCAACAAAGTGATTTTGAACATGATCATGAACGCGAAGAGCGGACTCTGCCCGGAGGATTGCGCCTATTGTTCACAATCGGCCATCTCGCGGGCGGACATCCCGAGATACAGCCTGCTGGACAGGGAATCGCTGCTCGCCGGAGCGCGGGAAGCGCTTGAGCGGGGGGCGAGCACCTTCTGCATCGTCGCATCCGGCCGCGGGCCGACCGACCGGGAGCTTCGGGAAGTGGCGGCGGCGGTGCGGGAGATCCGCGCGAAGATGCCGCTCAAGATCTGCGCCTGCCTCGGGCTGCTGCGCGAGGGACAAGCGGAGCTCCTGGCCGAAGCGGGCGTGCACCGGTACAACCACAATCTGAACACGAGCCGGGACAGGTACGGCCGGATCGCGACGACGCACACTTACGAGCAGCGCGTCGAGACCGTCGAGCGGGTGAAGGCGGCGGGCATTTCGCCGTGTTCCGGCGTCATCATCGGGATGGGTGAAAAAGACGAGGAGATCGTCGGGATGGCGCTCGCTCTCCGCGCGTTGGACGTCGACTCGATCCCGGTCAACTTCCTGAACGCCATTCCGGGCACGCCGCTCGAAGGAGCCGGGCGGGTATCCGCGCGAAAAGCGCTGAAAGTGCTGGCACTGTTCCGCTTCGTCTGCCCGGACAAGGAAATCCGTGTCGCCGGAGGCCGCGAGATCACCCTGCGGTCCCTGCAGCCGCTCGCGCTGTATGCCGCAAACTCGCTGTTCGTCGGGGATTATCTGACGACGCCCGGCCAGGAAGTGTCGCGGGATCATCAGATGATCGAGGATCTCGGCTTCGAGATCGAGCGGTACGCGCCCGGGCCGGCCGGCCCGCTCGAGGCGGAAAGCCCCGCCGGGAGCTGACGGCCGCGGCGGGGCGAGGGTGTGTGGCAGTCGGGATGGTTGAGTTGTAACGGTACCGTGTGCCGTTAACGGGAGGTCTGCGGGTGGTTGGGTGCGGATTAGCGGTAATTTGTGCCGTTAGAGGCTGACGCCGGACGGATGATCGCCGCTTCAAGGCCTGTCGTCGCGCACCAGGCCGCGACTGACGGCAAGAAATGCCGTCAACGCCCGCGATCGGCCAGGCCAGTCGGTCATAAAAAACGCCGCCGGACAAGGTCCGACGGCACGCGGGACTTCACTACCCATTACCGGCGCTTCCGGCGCGACGTGCGGGAAGGCAGCCCGGCCTGCGCGGCGCTCTGTCCGGCTTGCCCGGCACCGCCGATGCCGTCTCCGTCTTGCGCGGCCGCGATCCGGGCCGAGGCGCGCGTATGCCGGACGCGGCCGCCGCTTTCCTCCGCGCGGGCCGGGCCGGTTCGCGTCATCCGGCGCAGCCAGGCGTAGAGGGCGAGGGAGAGCAAAGCGGCGCCGCCGCAGATGGCGGCGAATCCCCACCGCTCGTCCGCAAGCGGCACGCCGCCGGCGTTCATGCCCCAGAGCGCGCCCGCGGCTGCGGCCGGCGCCGGCAGCACGATGACGGCGGTCAGCGCCTTGAGCAGCGAGCCGCTCTTCTGCATTGACGCCGCGCCGCTGAGGGCGGTCAGCGCCTCGATCGCTTCGGCGTGGCGGCCGATGAGCGCGCGGACGCGGCCGAGCCGGCGCTGCAGCCGGCGGTAAGGCTCGCCCTCGGTGAGCCGCTTGCCGAACGATTCCGCGGCCGCCGATTCCGCTTCGACCACGGCGAGGAGGTGCCGGTTCCACTGCAACAGACCGCGCTGCAGCTCGGCGAGCGTCTCGACGGGGATCGGCCGGCCGCTGCGCTCCGCGGCCGCTTCCAGCCCGGCGAGCCGCCGCTCGAACGCTTCGAAGCCGCCGCGCATCGTATCGAGCGCGGCCGTGAGGATGACGGCGAACGCTTCGGGGGCGCTGGCCGCCCGCTCGAGCCGCTCTTCCCACGGCGAACGCTGGAGGCGAAGCGTGAAGCGGAGGTCGAACTGAAGCGTGACGAGCCGCTTCTCCGTCAGCCAATAATGAAGCGGGCAGACATCGTGCTCGTCCGGGGACATCCGAAGCGGCAGCGTGCCGTACACCGTATCGCCGGCGTCGGGCGTCTCCGTCGACACGGCAAGCGTATCCCGGCGTTCGAGCGAACCGTCGAGCCAATTTGCGCATTCCGGAAGCTGCCGCTTGATGGCGGTCAGCGCGGCCGCGCGCGTCATGCCGGCGGATTGGACCGCGCTCCTCGCTTCCGTTCGGGGCGCGCCCGCATATTGCGTTGCTCGGGCAGCCGTCGCGCGGACGTCGGCCGGCATCGTTCCGGGCAGCACCGCGCCCGGCGCCGATTCAGGCTGCTCCATACCCTGCGCCGGGCCGGGCTGCATCGCGTCATGCGGCGGTCGTCCCGCTCCGGGCAGCGCCGCTCCGGTTCGCGGCCGCTTCGGATCGGCCTGAGCCGGATCTGTCTGCAACCACTCCGGTCCGGCCTGCGGCCGCGACGAAGCCGCCGGCGTCTGTTCCGGTCCGGTCGCCGCCGCAACCTGCGCCTGTTCAGGCCCCGCCGCAGATCCCGGCCGCGGCTGCTCCGCGCTCGCCGATGCCGACCCCGGCCACGGCCGGTCCGTCCCGGGCAGCGCCGATCCCGGCCGCGGCCGCGACGCCCCGTCCGAAGGCGCGCGGCCGACGGTCAGCATATGCCATTCCCAGCCTGCCGGCATCCGCAGCATGCGGTGATTCATATCGTCCCTCCATTCGGGCGATTGAACGCGCTTGTCTGATCATTTCCATCATACCCGCTGGCGGCCATGCAGGACAAGGGTGCGCCTGTTCGGCGCTATTCGGTTCTAATGGCATTCCTCGCCGCGGCGGCTGTCCGACAGCCATCGCTTCAGCTTGCCGATCGCCCGCCGCTGCATGCGCGACACGCTCATCTGCGAGACGCCGAGCCGTTCGGCGACCGCCCGCTGCGGCAGGCCGAAATCGAACACGAGCCGCAGCACCTCGGCTTCCTCCGGCTTGAGCCGCTTCATCGCCAGCTCCAGATCCAGCCGGCTCTCCACCGCCGTATACTCGTCGCCGGGATGGCCGATCCGGTCGCCCAGCGTGGACAGACTCTCATCGTCGAACACCGGCGTATCCAGCGAGACGCATTGGTACATGTCGCGGCCGGCCAGCACTTCCAGCGTCTCGTCCCGGGTCAGGCCGAGCCGCTCCGCGATTTCGTCGACGCTCGGCGGGCGCTCAAGCTTCGCGGTCAGCTCGTCGATCGTCTGCCGGACGTGGATGCCTTTTTCCTTGATGCGGCGGGGCACCTGAACGTACCACGATTTGTCGCGCAAATAGTTCTTCATATGGCCGACCAGGCTCTTCATCGCATACGTTTCAAACTGTGCGCCGACGGCCGAATCGTAGCGGCCGAGCAGGCGAAAAAGCGCGAGTCGCCCGACCTGGTGCAAATCTTCGTACAGGTCGGGCCGGTTGCGCGATATGCGCGCCGCGGCCAGCTTGATCATCGGCTCGCACATTTCGATGACCCGCGCAGCGTTTTCGCGGGACGGGCTTGACCGATAGACGGAAAGCAGCGCATCCGTTTCGGCTGCCATCGTTCTGGACGTACGCTTCATCCGGTCTGCCACCTCGTTCTTTTTTCCGATCCTCCACCTTTCTGCCACCCATTTTAATAAAATCCATCCATTAATAACCATACGCCGATCGGACCGGTACCGGACGCCCGCCTCTCAACCGGTTCGACGGCATACGATGAAATTCGTCAACCGCCGCGCCGGGGCGAACCAAGCCGGAGCATCGACTCGCGGTAAGCCGTCGGCGGCATCCCGCAGATGCGGCGGAACTGCTTCGAGAAGTAGAGCGGATCGTGAAAACCGACCGAGGCCGCGATCTGCTCCACCGTCAGTTCGAGCCGCTCCCGCAGCAGGCGGCGGGCATGGTCGATGCGCAGCCGGAGCAGGAACGCGACCGGCGTCATGCCGGTGTGCCGCTTGAAGACCCGGGACAGGTAGGCGCGGCTGAAACCGAGCGTCGCGGCCATCAGCTCGATTGAGACCGGCTCCGCGTACTGCGTGGACAGGTAGTGCACGATCCGCTGGACGAGCGCGTTGCCCCCGGCTCCCGGACCGGGCTCGGGCGCGTCTTCGCGGGCCAGCGCCTTGCCGTACCCGACCATGAGCAGGCGGAGGCAGCCCGCCGCCTCCAGATGCGCCAGCTTGCCGCCTTCGCGGAAGGCGCGCTGGATCCGGCCGATGAGCGCGGCCGGCCGGAGGCTGCCGCCGGCGTCGGCGACGGGACGCGCCGACGTGAAGCCGACGGAACCGACCAGTTCTTCGCTCTGCGATCCGGCGAACGCGACCCAGCGGTACCGCCACGGGTCACGCTCGTCCGCTTCGTATTCGATCAGCCGGCCGGGTTCGATGAGGAACGCGTGCCCGGCGCGCAACCGGTATTCGGTCCCTTCGACGCGGTAGACGCCGGTTCCGGACAGCACGTGGTGCAGCAGCCAGAAATCGTACACCTTCGGTCCGATCCGGTGTCCGGGCCGGGTCTGGCTTTCGCCCGAAAACAGCACGTTCAGGTCGCCGTGCTCGATCGAAACGGGGTTGGACACGACGGTGTAGGTCGGCGCGCGTCCCCCGGGAGCGCGCTCCGTCGTTTCGTGTTTCGTCGTTTCGCGGTTCGGCGTCTCGTCCCCAAACGCGGGATGTTCCGACCGGCGGCGTTCCGGCGGACTGTTTTCCCACGGGCGGTTCTCCGGCGATCTGCGTTCCATGGTTCCATCACTCCGTTCCATGCCTGTTGCTTCAACCTTACCACAGGGAAGCGAATCGAACCATCCGCATTTCGCCGCCAAGTCACAAAAATCCATGTCAAATTCACTTTCCGCCATTCGCTTGCGCCGCATCGCTCCGCTATACTGGGACTAGCGGAACGAAACCTTGAAACGAAGGAACGTGATGACAGTGGCGGATCTCGCGAGCTTGAAACGGCAATTTATCGAACGCTACGGCGGCACGGACGAAGGACTCCGGGTCTACCACGCGCCGGGCCGCGTCAACCTGATCGGGGAGCATACGGACTACAACGGCGGATATGTTTTTCCGGCGGCGCTGACGTTCGGCACGACGATGCTGGCAAGGGCGCGGACGGACGGCACGATGGGGCTCGCGTCGACAAACTTCCCGGCGGCCGGCCGGATCAGCCTCCGGGACATCCGATACGATCCGGCCGACGACTGGATGAACTATCCGAAAGGCGTCGTGCGCGAACTGCAAAAGTCGGGCTTCGATCTCGGCGGCGGCTTCGACATCCTCTACTGCGGCGAGATTCCGAACGGCTCCGGCCTGTCGTCCTCGGCGTCGATCGAGGTCGTGACCGCTTTCGGCCTGCTCGAGCTGAGCGGGAACAAGACCGACACGGTGGAGATCGCGAAGCTGGCGCAGCGGGCGGAGAACGAGTTCGTCGGCGTCAAATGCGGCATCATGGACCAGTTCGCGGTGGCGAACGGCAAGCGGAACCACGCGATTCTGCTCATGTGCGACACGCTGGAATACGAGCTGGTGCCGTTCGACAGCGGGGCGTACAAGCTGGTCATCGGCAACACGAACAAGCGCCGGGAGCTGGCCGATTCGAAGTACAACGAGCGGCGCGGCGAATGCGAGCAGGCGGTGCGGGATCTTGGGGCAGCGTTCCCGGATCTCGAACTGCTCGGCAGGCTCACACCGGACGAGTTCCGGGCGCACGCGCATCTCATCGAGCGTGAGACGGTTCGCCGGCGGGCGCGGCATGTCGTGGAGGAAATCGACCGGGTGCGGCAGTCGGTCGACGTGCTGCGGCGGGGCGATCTGGCGGCGTTCGGCCGGCTGATGAACGCGTCCCACGACTCGCTGCGCGATCTGTACGAGGTGACGGGGCGGGAGCTCGACGCGATGGTCGACGCCGCGCGGAGCGTCCCGGGCGTGCTCGGCTCGCGCATGACCGGGGCCGGCTTCGGCGGCTGCACCGTGTCGCTCGTGCACGAGGACGCGGTCGAGACGTTCAGGCGCGAGGTCGGCAGCCGCTATGCGGAAGCGACCGGGCTTCAGGCGGACTTCTACGTCTGCTCGATCGGGAGCGGCGTCGAACGGATCGAATAGCATGGGAGAAAAGAAACCGGCCGTGGCGGGACGAATGCGACTGACGGTCGGAAGGTCGGAAACGCCGCGGAACGGACCGGACGGAAAGGAGAAAACACGATGGCCATACTGGTGACGGGAGGCGCGGGCTACATCGGCTCGCACACGGCGGCGGCGCTCCTCGAACGCGGGGAAGACGTCGTCGTTCTCGACAATCTGCAGACCGGACACCGGCGGGCGGCCGACGGCTGCGCGCATTTCTATGAGGGCGATATTCGGGACGAGGCGCTGCTGGACCGCATTTTCGGATCGCACGAGATCGACGCGGTCATCCATTTCGCCGCGAATTCGCTCGTCCAGGAAAGCATGGCGGACCCGGGCCGCTACTATCACAACAACGTCTACGGCACCCTCTGCCTGCTCGAGCGGATGCGGTCAAACGGCGTGAAGCGGATCGTCTTCTCGTCGACGGCCGCGGTCTATGGCGAGCCGGAGCGCGTGCCGATCGTGGAGACGGACAGGACCGAGCCGACGAACGCCTACGGCGAGACGAAGCTCGCGATGGAGCGGATGATCCGCTGGTTCGATACGGCGCACGGCATCAAGAATGTCTCGCTGCGCTACTTCAACGCCGCCGGCGCGCACGAGAGCGGGCGGATCGGGGAGGACCACGCCCCGGAGACGCATCTCGTGCCGATCGTGCTGCAGGCGGCGCTCGGCAAGCGGCCGCATGTCGCGATCTTCGGCGACGACTACGGCACGCCGGACGGCACGTGCATCCGCGACTACATCCACGTCTCGGACCTGGCCGACGCCCATCTGCTCGCCATGGACCGGCTGCGCCGGGGCGGGGGAAGCGCCGTCTACAACCTGGGCAGCGGCCGCGGCTGGTCGGTCCGCGAGATCATCGAGCAGGCGCGCCGCGAGACCGGGCGGGACATCCCCGTCGTCACGCAGCCGCGCAGGGCGGGCGACCCGGCGGTGCTCGTGGCGTCCCCGGAGCGGGCGAAGCGGGAGCTCGGCTGGCGCCCGCGCCGCTCCGATATCGGCACGATCATCCGCACCGCCTGGGCGTGGCACACCGCGCATCCCGACGGGTACGGGGACCGGTGACGCCGGAGATGGCAAGGAGGACTGCATCATGACCGAACCGACATCCGCCTCTCCGCTCACGGCGGAACAGGCGCGGCGGGCGCAGGCGGCGATCGGGCGGCTCGTCCGCTACGGGCTGCAACACGGGCTGATCCGGCCGGCGGACCGGGATTGGGCGCTCAACGCGCTGCTCGACCTGTTCGGCTTCGCGGAGCCCGGCGCCGCGGCCGAGACGCTGTCGGACGACGGGCCGGTGCCTTCGGAAGCCGCGCCGGTTCTCGCGCCGCTCATCGACTGCGGCATCGCCGCCGGGCTCGTGCCGGACGACACGATGACATCCCGCGACCTGCTCGACGCCCGGATCATGGGGCTCATCATGCCGCGCCCTTCGGAGACGGCGGAAGCCTTCGCCCGCCAGGCGGAGCGGGAGGGGATCGAAGCGGCGACCGACGCGTTCTACAAGATGAACATCGCGTCCAATTATGTCCGGATGGACCGCGTCCGGCAGAACGAATACTGGGTGCATGAAGGCGAGTACGGCGGCATCGAGATCACGATCAACCTGTCGAAGCCGGAGAAAGATCCGCGCGAGATCGCGCGCATCCGCTCGCTGCCGCCGTCCAGCTATCCGAAATGCCTGCTCTGCCCGGAGAACGTCGGCTACGCGGGCCGGCCGGATCATCCCGCGCGCCAGAACCTGCGCGTGCTGCCGCTCAAGCTGAACGGCGAAGACTGGTATTTCCAATATTCACCATATGTCTATTACAACGAGCACAGCATCATCCTCCGCGCCGAGCATGTGCCGATGGCGATCACGGAAGCGACGTTCACGCGGCTGTTCGATTTTCTGGACCGGTTTCCGCATTATTTCGTCGGATCGAACGCCGATCTGCCGATCGTCGGCGGGTCGATTTTGAACCACGACCATTTCCAGGCCGGCCGCCATCGGTTCGCGATGGAGAAGGCGGAGCTCGAGGCGACGTACCGCCATCCGTCCTATCCGGGCATAAGCTGCGGCGTCGTCCGCTGGCCGCTGTCCGTCCTCCGGCTTGCGGGCCCGAGGCGGGACGAGCTGGAGGAAGCCGCGGCGGAGTTGCTTGGCGCCTGGCGGAGCCACTCCGACCCGTCCGTCGGCATTCTGGCGCACACGCCGCTCGCGGACGGCTCGCGGCTGCCGCACAACTCGATTACGCCGATCGCGCGGCGGAAACAAGACGGCCGGTACGAGCTCGATCTGGTGCTGCGCAACAACCGGACGAGCGGGGAGCATCCGGACGGCATTTTCCACCCGCACCGCCATCTGCACCATATCAAGCGCGAGAACATCGGCCTGATCGAAGCAATGGGGCTCGCCGTGCTGCCCGGCCGGCTGAAGGGCGAGCTGCGGCAGATCGCGGCCATCCTGGCCGGAGAGCGGCCGTACGATCCGGAGGCGTGCGCGGACGCGTCGCATCCGCTGCACCGGCACGCCGCCTGGCTCGCCGGGCTTGTGCGCGCGCACGGCACATCGCTGCCCGCGGCGGAAGCGGAGCGCCTGCTCCGGGAAGAGGTCGGGCGCAAGTTCACCGAAGTGCTGTGCGACGCCGGCGTGTTCAAGCGCGACGAAGCCGGGCGGGCCGCCTTCGCCGCCTTCGCCGAATCGGCCGGATGGCGCCGCGCTTCCTCATGAACCGGGTAAAATACGCATCATTCGCTCCCGTCCCTTCGAGGGCGGAATTTTTTTTCATTTCGGCATTCCATTAAATTCTAATAAATGCAAACCTGACATGAACGTTGATTGAATCGCGATTTTTTATTAAAATATGGAAGGAAATATCAAAAAATATCAAGCGGCTGATCGGTTCGAATTCGCCGTACAGGCGCGGGAGGGATGTTGAGAAATGGCCGTTGCGATTATGCCATTGGAAGATTTCATGCGTCTTGACGCGGATGAGCAGGTCGAACAGTTGAAACGCTACAAGCTCGATTACACGTTGAAGGACATCCGTGAAGCCTGGGGTCTCAAACATTCTGCTCAATATTATATGATGCTGAAGAAGCTGCGCATTTACGACCGCGTGGTGAACAAGTCGGACAAATTCTATCCGGAGCAGCTCGTCTACGAGCGCGCCGAGTCGCGTCCGTACGGATACGTCGATCTCAGGTCCTCGCTTTCGGGCGCGAAGCAGGACCACTTCGCCTACCAGTTGAACGTGACGCTGCCCGGCCCCGAACTCGCCGACAAGCTGGAGCGGATCGCTTTCTTCCTCAAGGGAGAGAACAAGCGGATCAGCGTCAAGCTGGTGCTGGAAGCGGAAGACCGGGAGGAGCAGGAGACGCAGGCCGCCGCGGCAAGCGAAGAATGACGGGCAGCGGCTGAGCCGCCCGTCTCTTATTCGTCCTGCGTTTTCGAAGCGCCCAGCCGTCCGAGCTCGGACACGAGCGCCTCGACTTCGCTGACGCTGAAATGCGGCTTGGCCCGAACAAGTTCGTACAGTTCCTTGATCTCGTCATAATGCTCCACGGGAAAACGGGAAGCCTGCAAGGCCGAACCTGACGCCATGCGAAGCTTCGATTTGATCGCCTCGATCATGAAGGCGATGTTGTCCTCCGTCGGCTCGCGCAAGTCCGTCATGGATCTTCTTCCTTCCGTTGATGGGATGGCCGGCGGCATCCGCCGCCGCATGACCGCATTGTAACATGCCCGGGAGGCGCGGCGCCATTCCGTTTGCGGACGGCGGCCGGCTTCCGCTAGAATGGAAGGGATGCGGGCGGCAAGCGGGGCCGGAACGGGCACGCTTCCCGCCCCGACGAAGGAGGGCGGAAACCCGATGCGCAGACTTGTCGACGCGGCGGGACTTGCCGAATTTCTGGCCGGAGTCGCGGCCGTTGTGCCGGATCCGGACGAGATCGTCATGCTCTGCATCGGCACGGACCGGTCGACGGGCGACGCGTTCGGGCCGCTGCTCGGCAGCCGGCTTGCGCGGGACGGATGGCCGCATGTCTGCGGCACGCTGCGCGAGCCTTGCGACGCGGACCGGCTGCCGGATGTGCTTGCCGGCCTGCCGCCCGGCAAGACGGTGATCGCCTTCGACGCGTGCCTCGGCTCGCCGGCCAATGTCGGAAGATACTCGGTCGCCCGGGGTCCGCTGCTGCCGGCCGAAGCGGTCGGCAAGCGGCTCCCCGAGGCCGGCCATTACAGCGCCGCGGCGGTCGTCGCCGCCCGGACGGCGAAGCCTTACTACGCGCTGCTGACCGCCCCGCTTTCGCTCGTCGTCGACATGGCGGAGAGCGCGGCCGCAGCGGCGGCCGCGGCCTGGAAAATCAAGGGGGAGCGCACATGAGCGAACCGATCTCGATTGCGGCAAACCGGATCCGCACGGCATCCGGCAATGAACTCGCATATCTGGCATGCGGCCGGAAGCGGCGGGAGGCCGACCCGGCCGTCGTGCTTCTGCACGGTTATTGCGGAAGTTCCGCCTATTGGGAGGAGACGCTGCCGCATCTTGAGTCGTACGGTCTGTACATCGTGCCGGATCTGAGGGGCCACGGCCTCTCCGGCGCGCCCGACGGCACGGTCTATACAATGGAAGATTTCGCGGACGATCTTCTGCGTCTGCTGGATGCGCTCGGCGAGCGGGAGGCGATCGTCCTCGGCCATTCGCTCGGCGGCTACGTCACCCTCGCCTTCGCCGAGAAATACCCGGACCGGTTGCGGGGCTTCGGCCTTGTCCACTCGACCCCGCTGCCCGACACGGAGGAAGCGAAGGCCGGGCGCGACCGGACGGCCGGGCGGCTGCTCGCGGAAGGCGCAGCGCCCTTCGTGAACGAGCTTGCGCCGAAACTGTTCGCGGCGGAAAACCGCGAGCGCATGCCGGACAAGGTCGCGCGCGCGGTCGCCATCGGTCTCGGCGTTTCGCCGGCGGGCGCGGCGGCGACGGCGCTCGGCATGAAAGCGCGGCCGGACCGTTCCGCCGTGCTGCGGGGCGCCGCCGTTCCGGTGCTGCTCGTCGCGGGAGAAGGCGACGCGCTCGTCGCGCCGGAGCGCACCTTCATCGGCGCGGAAGGTCCGAACATCCGCCGCGCGCTGCTGGCCGGTTGCGGCCACATGTCGATGATGGAAGCGCCCGCGAAGCTGGCGGAAGCGATCGCCGGGTTCGCGGAAGCGGCCGCGATCGGCCAGGATTGACATCAGACGGAGCGAGGAAGGGAGACGGCATGTTCCAGCGGGATTACATCATGCGCATGATCGCGCAGGCCGCGGAAGCGGCCGGCGACCTGCTCGGCTTGCGCGCAAGGCGCGAGAACGGGCAGGCGCTCCGGTTCATCGACGACTGGCTCGAGCGGCATTTGCGGCTCCGGCTGGATCTGGTCGACCGGCTGTCGGCGGACGACCTGGCGCAACTGCACACGACGGCCGGCGTGCCGGACGCCGGCGCGATCATCGCCGTCGCGCGGCTGCTCAGGGAAGCCGCGGCGGTCGCGGAAGACGGGGGAGACGAGGAGCTCGCCTGCATGCGCCGGCTCAAGGCGCTCGATCTGAATCTCCGCATCTCGCCGGAGAAGCCCGACGGCGCGGCGCTCGATCCCGACGCCGAAGCGGAAGCGCTGCTTCGGGAACTCGCCGACTGGGAGCTGCCGTCCGCGACGATGCGCAGCCTCGCCCGCTGGTGTGAACGCCGCGGCCGGTATGCCGAGGCGGAGAACTGGCTGTACGAATGGCTGGAGTCGGACGAGGCGGACCGGGAGGCGGCTGCCGCTTTTTACCGGAGGCTGCTTGAGCTTCCGGACGAACGGCTTGCCGAAGGCGGACTGCCGCGCGAAGAAGCGGAAGCGGGACTGGCGGCGCTCGAAGCCGAAACTTGCCGTACGGGCCGGGCAGGAATAGGATAAAAAAGTGTCGAATTTCCTCCTGACATCGTGTATTGTATTGTTGTCGGCATGCTTGCGCGGTTGTCGATCGCCAATTGTCGGAGAAAACCGGTTTGTGCTAAGATAAGGTGGAATGACTACCTATATTTAGTAATGTGGTGACCTCTTTGGAATATGCGTTGTGGCTCGAATTCGGCCTGTTCCTCGTCACGTTGGCATTGTTCGTCTACGTGTTCATGAGCAGTACGATCACACGATTGCACAAGGTGTACCTGACGTTTCACGCGTGCCTCCTGATGTGGCCGCTGAGTCAGTTCGCCTTGGAAACGACGGATGAACTGTTCTACCAGGCGTTCTACCTGAAGATCGGGTTCTCGGGCGTCTCCGTCCTCGGGGTGGCCTGGACCATCTTCGCCGTCTTTCTGTCGGGGCACTCGTATCTTCTGAACCGGCGGTCGATAACGGCGCTCGCGATTCCGACGATCGCGATCGTCATCCTGATCCTGCTGAATCCGTCCGGCATGTTCATGAGGCCGACGGGGACGGATTATGCCGAACGCGAGTACGGGCCGATTTTCTGGCTGATGGTCGCCATACAATTCATCTATTTTGCGCTGTCATACGCCTTGTTCATGCGCACGTCCCGCGAAAATACGGCGCCGCGGCACCGGCGGCAGATCCAGATGGCCATGACGGGCATGATCATCCTGGCCATCTTCGCGTTGGCCGACATGTTCGTCAACGTCGTCATCGACGACCGGCTACCGACGGTCTCCGGGCTGATGTCCTTCGGCATCCTGTTCTCGGTCATCTATTTCGTCATCGCGATCCGGAGATACGGCGTCTTCGATGTCGTGCGCATCGCGCAGGTGAATGTCGTCGACAGCATGTCGACCGGCGTCGCGGTGCTCGACGAGCATGACGTCGTGCTGGAGACGAACCGCGTGTTCCGGCGGCTGTTCGACATCCGGACGGGCGACCGGCTGCGGATCGAGACGCTGCTCGAACCGCTCGACGCCGAGGGCGGGATCGAATCGTTCCTGCAGGCGTATCGCGGCAATCCGCCGCGGCCGGCGCAGATCGAAGTGACGTTCAAGGAGAACGACACGTTCCGGCATGTCATCATCCACGGCGAACCGATCGAAGCGCACGGCGTCGTGATCGGCCGGGTGCTGACGTTTCAGGATGTCAGCGAGCTGCGATCGCTTGTCGAATCATCTTACCGTCAGAATGAAGCGCTTCAGCAGCGGAACCGCGAGCTGGTGGAAATGCAGGCCGAGCTGTACGCCATGAACCAGCAGCTCGAGCGGATGGCGATCACGGACAGCCTGACCGGCTGCTACAACCGGCGGTATCTGATGCAGCAGCTTGAGCACGAGATCATGACGAACATCAGGTACAACATTCCGTTCGCCATTTTCCTGTTCGATATCGACCTGTTCAAATCGATCAACGACCTGTACGGGCATCTGGTCGGCGACGAGGTCATCAAGCACACGGCCGACACCGTGCGCCGCTGCCTCCGCCGAACCGACATCGTGGCGCGCTACGGCGGCGAAGAGTTCACCGTCTATCTGCCGCATACGAACCGCGTGCAGGCGCTGATGCTGGCGGAGCGGGTCAGACAGGCCGTATCGTCAAGCGAGGTCAGAACCGGCGTGAACGGCCGGACCGTCCAGGTCACGATCAGCATGGGCGTGCTCGCCGTGGAAGAGAGCAATTCCGACAGGATCGACGACCCGAAGGAATATCTCCGGGAACTGTTCGCCAGAGTGGACGCCGCGCTGTATCGGGCCAAAAACGGCGGCCGGAACCGGATCGTCGCTGCGGATTGACCAACCAATTGCTGAACCGGGAGGTGCGGCATGAGCAGCAAAGGGCAAATTGCGGCAATTGCATATTCGGCTGCGGGGAGCGCTGCGTTGCTCTGCCTGTATGCGGTGCTCGACGGACACGCCGTCAATCAGGCGGTGGTGATGTTCGCCGCCGTGTTCCACATGCTGGTGCTGCTTCCCGCGGCGTGGCTTGCCGGCAAGGCGTATGACCGGATGCGGAAGATCGCGATGCAGGACGATCTTACCCGCACCTGGAACCGGAAATTTGTAACGGAAGCGATGCCGAAACTGATGCGTCAAGCCGGGAAACGCAGGAAACCGCTTTCGGTTTCCCTGATTGATATCAACGATTTCAAGCTGATCAACGATTCTTACGGCCACCAGGCCGGCGATCAGGCGCTGCAGCTCATTGCCGGCGCCCTCCGCGGCTGCGCGGGCAAGGGAGAGATCGTCGCGCGCTGGGGCGGCGACGAGTTCCTGTTCATCAGTCCGTGTTGCCGGACCGGACAGCAAATCTCCAATGAGATCGGCCAGGCGCTGGACAAGCTGTCGAAGCGGATCGGCACCCGGGTCACGGCATCCGTGGGGACCGCTGTGTTCCCGGAAGACGGCGATACGCTGCAAGCGCTGCTGCATCATGCGGACCGGCGCATGTACGACGACAAGGAAAACCGAAAACGGGGCTACGACAGGCAGACCATGCTGCAGGCATGACTGCCAGCCTGAGCTGCCGAAGGAAGTGTATGCCATGAGAAGAGTGCACATCAGTATGGTTCGGCCGGGGGAGAAGCTCGCGAGGCCAATCATGCGGGAGAACGGCAGCGTATTGCTGGGCGCCGGAGTCGAATTGAACGAGCGGTTTATCGAACGTCTGCGCGCCATGGGGATTGATGTCGTGTATGTGGAAGACGAATGGACAAGCGACATTATTCCCGAAGAAACGATTCGCGACGAGACCTATCATCGGGCGGTGGACACCATCTACAAGACGGTGGGCAGCCTGATGGACATGCCGGCCAACAAAGGCCGCGCGTCGACGCCGGATCTCGGGCGAACGTTCCGGGCGCTGTTCGGGGAGATCATCCATGATTTGCTTCAGCGGAAAGAAATCATGTACAGTCTGGCCAACATCCACGTGGCGGACGCTTACCTTTTTCAACATTCGGTCAACGTGGCCGTGCTCGCCGGCATTATGGGCATGGCGAAAGGATACAACCGGAATCAGATCGAAGAACTGGGCGTCGGCGCGCTGCTGTTCGACATCGGCATGATCAAGGTGCCGAAGGAGCTGCTGAACAAAACGACGCCGCTTACACCCGAAGAACGCGCCATCGTCGAGAAGCATACGACGGAAGGTTTCGACATGCTGCGGACGCAGCATGACATCTCGCTGCTCTCCGCGCATTGCGCGCTGCAGCACCACGAACGGTACGACGGCTCCGGCTATCCCCGCGGCCTCAAAGGCGGCGAAATTCACGAATACGCGCAGATTGTGGCGATCGCGGACGTCTACGACGCGCTCACATCGCCGCGCTCCTACCGCAACCGCTACTCGCCATCCGAGGCGATCGAGTACCTGTTTGCGGCCGGCAACACGCTGTTCGACCTGGAACTGATCAAGCTGTTCTGCCGGCACATCTCGGTCTATCCGGTCGCAACGACGGTCATGCTCAACACGGGACAGATCGCCGTCGTGACGGCCAACAATCCGATCGCCGTTCACCGTCCCGTCGTGCGCATCCTGCGCGAAGCCGACGGCCGACCGGTCACCACTCCCTATGAGATCGACCTGAAATACGACATGCAGCTCATGATCGTGAAAGAGCTGTAATCGTCCAAAAAAAGCTGTAATCGTCCAAAAAATAAAGCTTATCCGCATTGTCCGTGCCTTCCCCGCAGCTTTCGCATACGTTGGAGGCGAGGGGAGGGATCGCGATGGCAGGCACGAATCGCAAGCCGTCAAGGCCGAACCGCGCGCCGAGATGGAGGGTGGCTTCCGCGGTCAACGCGCAGAATCCGAATCGTCCGATTCTGGACCGGCTGACGGTCACATGGGTGCAGTCGAACGGCGTGCCCTTCGATACGACGGGATTCTTTGCCCGTCTGTTCCGGAACGGCACGCTTGTGCAGACCGCCGCCTTCGACCGTTTCGGGGTCGTCCGGTTCAGCAGCGTCGCCACGCTGACGCAGGTGAGCTATACGCTGCGCGTATTTGACGCGAACGGCTTCCTGTTCCGCACGCGGACGATACCCGCGGGTGTCGAGACATTCGCCATTATCGGCTGAGGCATGGAGCCCTGTCCCGGAGGTCGTGCCGGTGCGAACCGGCACGGCCTCCTTCGTCTTAATCGCCGGACTGACCGCCGAATTTACCGCTGAATTAATCGCTGGATTAATCGCCGAATTAACCGCCGAACGCCGAGCGAAACGCCGCGCTGAGCCGCCTCGGCTCCACGTCCCAGAGCGCCGCGATGTCGGGACAGACGTTCTCTTCCCACCAGTCGGCCAGCTTCTTCCGGTTGTCCCGATGCTCGTGAATCCAGATCAAATTTTCCGCCACCTTGCGAAAATACAGCTTCTCCGCCTCCTCGACCTTCTCCGCCGGAATGTACCGGTCCAGCCGTTTGATGGTGCGGTACAGTTCGACGCTGCAGGCGCGGCGGATTTTGCGCGCGGAAGGGTAGACGGCTTCATGCCTGCCTCCCTGCTGCTGCGGTCTCATTTTGTCCAATCACCTCGCCATGCCGCGGCCTAAGGCCGCAAGATCAGACTGGAGCATTGTATGCATGGCGGATGGCGGCGGGCACATGTCCGCGCCGATGCCCGAGCGGATGTTCATGCGGATGTTCATGCGGATGTTCATGCGGATGTCCGTGCGATTGACCGCGCCGATGCCCGAGCGGATGTTCATGCGGATGTCCGTGCGATTGTCCGCGCCGATGTCCGTGCGGGGTTCGAGCGGCGCCCGCGCGATGTCCGTGCGGCGGCGCCCGGAATCATTGCACGCGGATGTAGCCGACCATCGGGCCGTTCTGCGCGAGATCCCGGTGCGTCAGGCAAATGATCGGGTAGGTGCCCGCGTGTTCGGGGGTGAAGCGGACGACCGTCGTCTCGCCTTTGCGGACGGTGCCGCGAACGCCCAGCCCCTCGATGACGAACGGATGGCTGGCTCCGTTGACGCCGGTGATCCTAAGTTCGACAGACTGCCCGCGGCTGACGACGATATGGCCGGGATCCCAGCGGTAGACCTCGATTTTCTGCCCGTTCGGCCCGGTGCTGCTGAACTCTCCCGTCACCAGATGGAAAACGCTCGCCTCGACCGGCTTGCCGCTCGCCAGAATCGACTGTTCCCAGCGCAGATATGCCAGCGCCAGGATGACCGCCGACATCAGCGCAAGCGCAAGGTACAGCTTTCGTTTGTGAATGAAGTAAACTTTGGACATGGCCCGCCACCTCTCGCATAGAATGTTCATGGACAATCTATGCGCGGCCTTGTCCGGGCATGCCTGAATGAGATGCGGGCGGAGCGCACAGTCGGCGTTTGCACGCAGCCGCTTGTTTCTGACGAAACTGACAACTCTTGTTTGCCAAAATGACGGCGATTCGGAAACGTCGAGCCTCAAAGGGCGCCAAATGGCCTGATTGGCGCAAATGCGAATGCTGAGTTTCGTTAGAATCCCACATGACCTGACGGCCATCACCATAAATGAAAAATGAGGCTTGCTCCTCTTCCCATTTTTTGAGGTAATTAGTATAGGCGAATCATAGGTCGATTTATTTTTGGAGATCT
>Ga0310823_100247_pt1 | contig 57328 bp, 57 predicted proteins | sample P4_ome_3_FD_201316 | JGI IMG/M metagenome (GOLD analysis project Ga0310823, IMG submission 201316) | Sorghum-adapted microbial communities from Joint BioEnergy Institute, Emeryville, California, United States - P4_Day56_Rep3 | ecosystem: Engineered > Bioreactor > SSF (Solid state fermentation) >...
AGGAATGGTCCTATGCCCACGCGCTTCCCTATTTCCGCAAGCAGGAAACCTGGGCGGAAGGCGCGAACAGCTTTCGGGGTGATTCCGGTCCGCTCGGGACTCAGTTCTGCCGATACGAGGATCCGCTGGTGGAGGCCTTCGCCCAGGCGGGCAAGGACGCCGGCCATGGCTGGACCGACGACTACAACGGGGAGCGGCAGGACGGCTTCGGCCGGCTGCAGATGACCATCCGCAACGGCCGCCGCTGCAGCGGAGCGACCGCCTATCTTCGACCCGCGCTGGCGCGCCCCAATCTCGAGATTCGCGTCAAGGCGCATGTGACGCGCATACTGTTCGAGGGCGAGCGGGCCGTGGGCGTCGAATATCTGCGAGGCGGAAAGCGGGAGAGCGTCCGCGCCGATCGGGAAGTCATTCTGTCCGGCGGCGTGATCAATTCGCCGCAGCTCCTCATGCTTTCGGGCGTGGGCGACCCGGCGGAGCTTGCCCGGCACGGCATCCCGGTGCGGGCCGAGGTGCCCGGGGTCGGCAAGAACCTGCAGGACCACGTCTCGGTGATCCTGATGTACGAGCGGAAGGAACCAGGCCCGTTTCATCGGATGATGCGGTTCGACCGGATCGGGCGGGAGATGGCCAAGGCCTACCTGTTCGGCAAGGGCGGTGCCGCGGACGTTCCCGGCGGGATCACCGCGTTCCTGAAGAGCCGGGACGGGCTGGATCTGCCCGATATCCAACTGCTCCTGACGGCTGCGCCGCTTAATGCCTGGCCTTATTTCAAGCCGTTCAAGGAGCCGTTCAAGGACGGTTTCGCCTGCCGGATCGTCATGCTGCGGCCGGAAAGCCGAGGCGTGGTCGAGCTGGCCGATGGCAATCCCCTGTCGCCGGCCATCATCCGGCAGAACTTTCTGTCAACGGAATCCGACTGGCAAATCGTGAGGCGGGGCGTGGAGATGGCCCGCCACATCGCGGCACAGCCGTCGATGCGACCCTATATCGCGCGGGAGATCGCGCCCGGGCCGACGGCGAATTCGGTGGCGGACATCGATGCTTACATCCGGTCGACCTCGATCACCGTCCACCATCCTCTCGGAACCTGCCGCATGGGTCCGGATTCGGACTCGATGGCGGTGGTCGATGCCCAGCTTCGCGTCCGGGGAACCTCGGGACTCAGGGTGGTGGACGCGTCGGTCATGCCGGAGCTGACCCGCGGCAACATCAACGCGCCGATCGTCATGATCGCGGAGCGGGCATCGGACCTGATCCGCGGGCGGCCGACCCTGGCGCCCGACACCCGGTTTCTCAGGACCGCGGTCGCCGCCTGAGTCCGAACCGAAGCGTCGATCACCGGAGACGGAGAGAGGGCGGCGCGGCGCCCCGTCCTTATCCCGCCTGCGCCTCGCGCCACTGGCGATACCCGGCGGGCATCGCCGTTACGAACAGGCTTTGATGCACGTCGGCAAGATGATCCTGCATCAGCCGTTCCGCCAATTCGGGGTCCCGTTTCGCCACGGCCTCGGCAATGGACTCGTGGAACCGGACATGGTTCGCCTGGCGCTTGAAACAGTGACCATTCTCGCCGAAGCGCCTCATGGCTTCGTCCCGCAGTGCGCCGCACAGCGAGTCGAACAGGATCAGAAACAGCGAATTCCGCGACAGCTCGGCGATCTTTCTGTGAAAGGCCAGATCGGCGAGCTGATAATCTTCGTGACTCCGCGCTTCACGGGTTCTTCGGGCAAGCATCCGCAGATCTTCCACATCCATCTGGGAGGAGCGCAGGGCCGCGAGACGCGCCATGATCGGCTCGATGTTGAGACGCAGCTCGATAAGTTCCATGGGCGTGCCCCGCTGCGTCAGCCAATTGACGCTCGGATGAGCGATGATCATGGCAGGGGCGGCCACGTCCCCGGCCGGTTCGTAAGATCCGTTGGCCGAAGGTTCCGGGCACTTTGTGATGAAGGTGCCGCGCCCCTGCTGACGAGAGATCAGCCCGTCGGCTTCGAGGACGCTGAGGGCCCGCCGAAGAACGCGGCGACCGACACCAAGTTGGTCCGCCAGCTCGCGCTCGGCCGGCAATCGCCCGCCGTTGTCGACAGACCAGCCCTCAAGCATATGCCGAAGCTTCTCCAAAGTACTCTGATAGCGGTCCATGTCGTTTACACCGTACCTAGAAAAACCGTCACATACTTGGAAAGCCAGTCCCCTCAAGGCATTCCGGGTCATTGGCGCTTGCGCCCATCGAACGCCGAACGGATCGAAGCGCCGGTCGTCTTCCGCCGGATGCTGCGAAGGCATTGCGCGCAGTGGCTTGGCTTGCCCGTCTCGCAAAGCGCAATCCTGTCGACCCGGCTGCATCCCGCGGAAACCGAGCGAGGGGGCTATGGTTCCCGAGAGGAACCAAAAAAATAGTTGATTCGGCAGCTTTTCTCAACAGAGGAGAGAAGAAACGGTACGCCGGACGCGATGTTTTCGGGCGCGATGCGCCTCGAGTTCCATTCGGCTCGGATGTTTCGTTCCGCGTGGCCGAACGGCAACGGCCCGGCGACGGCTTGGCGATTGTATGGTTCGCTGTCGGGTTTAATGGTTCCGGTAATCGGACGAAATGGTTCGACAGTTCGAGGAGCGTTGACAAGTTATTGCAAATTGGTGTCATCTTGACACCGCGACGTCACGTCCTGCGACCGGTTGACCGGGCGTGACGGAGGTGGGTTTTCAGCACTTGCGCGGAAGATCGCCGGTCGGCCGCAATTCGGGGAAGCCGTTGCGTTTCCGGGAACCAATAGGCCGTGGCGGGCGCATCTCTTGCGGCGCCGCGAATCCCCGCCTTCGGCAGCGATACGAATTGGGAGGCAAATGTGATTCGTTGGAGGACTAAGTTTGGGATAATGGTTTCCGGGCTGGTGCTCGGGGCCGGCGTGGCCTGGTCGTCGGTGGCGGCTGAGGTCAAGACCATTGCTATTCTCACGCCCGAGCAGGGAACGGATTACGGCTGGAACCAGCAGGGTGTCGAGGCCGCACGGCAGGTGGCGGAGAAGTACGGCCTGGAGTTCATCGCGGCCGAGGGCCTCGGCTACGGGGACGTTCGGCCGGCGCTGCGCGAGATCGCGGAGGACGGAGCGGATCTGATGATCGCCCACGCGAGCGGATACAACACCGCGGCGCCTGAGATCGCGGCCGAAACCGATGTCCCCGTCGCGATCGTCGATCGGCCCGACGACATGAAGGCCGGTCTGGTCGCCGATTACACGCTTTCAGGCCACGAAGGCTCCTATCTCGCGGGCCGCATGGCGGCGCAGATGACCCGCACGGGGACGGTCGGTATCGTCGTTTCGGGAGAGCCGCCGTCGTGGAACAGTCAGTCGGCGGGCTTCGCGCTCGGCGTCCGGGCGGAGAATCCTCAGGTCAAGATCATCTACGCGGTCATCGGTCCGGCCGCCTACGGCGATGCCGCGGGCGGACGTCGCGTTACCGAATCCGTGATCTCGGCGGGCGCAGACATCATCTTCGGGCAGGGCAACGGGTCGAGCTTCGGCATGATCCAGGCCGTGGAAACGACCAAGGCCGTGGACGGTGGCAAGGTGTGGTTCATCGACGTCATCGGCGACAAGTCGGAACTCGACAAGGGACATCTTCTGTCTTCGGTGATCTGGGACCTGGTGCCGGTCTACAGTGCCATGGTGGAGGATCTGCGGGCGGACCGGTTCGGGACCGTCGGTTACAAGATCCAGCTGGCCGACGATTCGGTTCGTCTCCTCAAGAGTCCGCATATCCCGGCGGATATCTGGGCCAACCTGATGGCCATCCGCGAGGATATCGTCGCGGGGAAGATCTCCGTCGAGCTTATCACCGACGCCGAGGAGGTCCGTGGCCTGATGACCTCGGTGGAGTCGCGGGAGTAGCGGTCGAATCCAGACGGGTCCGGGCCAGCGCGCCCATGTGGCACGCCCGATGGTGGCGCGCCCGATGTGGCGGTCGATGTTTCGCTGACGCACCGTCGCCACATCGGGTACGCTGGCCTTCTTTCTTCATCCGTCGATCATCGCCGCCAACGGAGCGGACCCATGGATGCGTCAACCGCGAGCCCGAAGGATATCGCGATTTCCTTGTCGGGCATTACAAAGCGGTTCCCCGGCGTCCTCGCCAATGATCGCATCTCGCTGACCTTCCGCCACGGCGAGGTCCATGCCCTGCTGGGGGAGAACGGCGCCGGCAAGTCGACCCTCATAAGCATCATCGCCGGCATGCAGCAGCCGGACGAAGGGACGATCGCGGTCGGCGGGGAGACCGTCCGGCTGTCATCGCCGCGCCACGCGCTCAAGCTTGGGATCGGCACGGTCTATCAGCACGTGCTTCTGGTCCCCAGCCTGACCGTTCTGGAAAACCTCATGCTTGGCTCCCCCTGGTGGCGCCGCTGCGACCCGAAAAGGGTTCTGCCCCGGTACAGGGAGTTGAGCAAGCTCCTGTCCGTGAACCTGGATCCCGACGCGCTGGTCGGGCGCTTGTCCCTCGGCGAGCAGCAGCAGGTCGAGATCATGCGCGCCCTTTGGCACGGCGAGCGGGCGCTGATCCTGGACGAGCCGACCTCGATGCTGACGCCCGAGGGCGTCAGAGAACTGGCGGCGGTCGTGCGCCGGTTGCGGGACCACGGCGTCGCGGTGATCTTCATTACGCACAAGCTGCGCGAAGCCTATGAGCTGGCCGACCACATCTCGGTGCTCCGTCTCGGGCGCGTCGTCGGCGAGCTGCCGAAGCAACGACTCACGGCGATGACCGAGAAGCAGGTGATCGATGACGTCATCGCCATGATGTTCGGTCGGGACAACCTGTCGAAGGACGCCGAAGCGGCTCTGGTCGGCGTGGCTTCCGATCATGACGATGTCCAACCGGTGGACCGCTCCGGTCCGCCCGCCCTTACGCTGCGCGACGTTTCGACCACCGGGCAGTTTGGCGAATGCCCGCTGCGCGGCGTCACCTTCGATGTCTGGCCCGGCGAAATCCTTGGCATCGCCGGGGTCGACGGCAACGGCCAGAAGCACCTGGCCGAGGTCCTCGCCGGGCAGCGGCCGGTATCGGGTGGATCGATCATCTTGAACGGCGAGGACGTCACCAGGCTGGGCGTGCCCGCACGGCGGATGCGCGGCGTGCGCTACATCACGGACGAACGTCTCGGCGAGGGGACGGCGGCGGCGCATTCGGTCTCGGTCAATCTGGTTCTCAAGGAGACCGGGAAGCCGCCGTTCTGGTGGAAGGGCCTCACCCGGTGGGGCGTGATACACGGGCATGCGCGTGGCCAGATCAAGGCGCATGACGTGCGAACGCCGTCCGAGCACGCCCCGATCGGCAAGCTGTCGGGCGGCAACATCCAGAAGGTGCTGCTCGCGCGGGAGCTGTCGCCCGATGCCAAGCTGGTCATCTTCAACAAGCCGACATACGGGCTCGACCTTCAGAGCACGAAATTGGCCCGGGAGCGCATTCGGCGGGGCGCGGGAGCGGAGAACGCCGCTTTGATCGTCATCTCGACGGAGCTCGATGAGTTAATGGAGGTCAGCCACCGGATCGCCGTGATGGATCGGGGAGAGCTCCGCGGGATCGTCGACAACAGGAAGGGCGCCGAGACCGAGATCGGTCTGCTCATGACCGGCGCAAGGGGCCCGTTGCATGCGTGACGCCATGAGGGACCGGGCGATGGCCGAAGCATTGTTGCGCCTTATGCGCATCCTCGTCCCCGTGGTGCTGGCGCTGATCGTCGGTGGGCTGATCCTTTTGGCCTTCGGCAAGGATCCGCTTGCCTACTACGGCTATGTGGTAAAGCGCGGCCTGTTGAGCGGCACCGGGCCCCAATCATCCATCACGCGAATGGCGCCGCTTCTGCTGATCGCCGCGGGCCTGATCGTCGCCTTCCGTGCCGGGCTGTGGAACCTCGGCGTAGACGGGCAGTTTCTGCTGGCTGCCGTCTGCGTGGCGGCGCTGGCCCCGCCGCTCGCGCGGTACCTGCCGTCGGCGCTGGTCTTTCTTGCCTGCTTTCTCGTCGCCGTTCTGGTTTCGGCGTCGTGGTCGTTCATCCCGGCCTATCTGAAGGCCAGGCACGGGATCAACGAGATCATCTCGAGCCTGATGATGAGTTTCCTGGGCGTCAGCCTGGCCAACGTCCTCGTCAAGATCCCCTTCAGCGATCCCAGCACGACGGTTCCGCAGACGGAGACGCTGGCGGTCGCGGACCGCTTCTCGCGGCTTGGCGACACCACCATTCACTGGGGCGTCCTGCTGGCGGTCGCTGCCGTGATTGCCGTCCATTACGTCATGGAACGCACGTCCTTGGGCCTGCGTCTCCAGATCGTCGGAAGCAACCCAAGGGCCGCCAAGCATGCCGGCCTGAATCTGGAGCTGCTGACCATCGTCGCCTTCGCCGTGAGCGCGGGGCTCGCCGGCCTGGGCGGCGCCGTCGAGGTGCTGGGCGTCAGGGGCACGATCCAGGCCGACTGGAATCCGGCATACGGCATCCTGGTGATCCCGCTGGTCTTCCTCGCCCGGTACAACGGCTACGGGGTGATCGGCTTCGTGTTCTTCTTCGCGGTCCTGATGATCGGCGGCGAAAGCGCGGCCCGGCGGCTGGCGGTTCCGCATTACTTCGTACTGGTCCTGGTGGCGCTGCTGATGCTGTTCCTCGCGCTGACCGAGTTTCTGGACCAGAACTGGCGGCGGCGAAAGGCGGGTTGAGAGATGGAGGGCCTCTTCACCGATGTGTTCCTCGGGTCGCTTCTGTTCGGAGCGGTGACCGCTGGCGTGCCCCTGTTGCTGAGCGGTCTGGGCGAGCAGATTTCCGAGAAGGCCGGCGTGCTCAACATCGGGATCGAAGGGATGATGTTGATGGGGGCCTACGCAGGCTTCGCGACGGCCTATCAGACGGAGTCCTTCGCGTTGGGGTTCCTGGCCGGCGGCCTTGCCGGCCTCGCGGCGGCCGCGGTGATGGCGGCGCTCTGCGTCGTGCTCAGCATGAACCAGATCGTCGTCGGAATCGCGATCACGCTGGGCGGCGAGGGGCTGACGGCATTGCTGCACCACTTCCAGTTCAGCCGCAGCTACCCGCGCCTCGGCAGGGCGGACACGCTGGCGATCCCGGGGTTGAGCGATCTGCCGGTCGTGGGCACGGCGTTCTTCGATCGGAACCCGCTGGTCTATGGCGCCGTGCTGCTGGCCATCGCGATGGTCTGGGTCTTCCGGCGGACGCATATCGGGCTGAACCTGCAGGCGGCCGGCGACAAGCCCGCGGCCCTGGACGCCGCCGGGGTCAGCGTCACGCTGACCCGGTCTCTGGCGGTGCTCAGCACAGGATTCCTGAGTGGTCTTGGTGGCGCCTACATGTCGACGATCGGCGGCGGGCTGTTCCTCCCATTCATGACCGGCGGCGCCGGCTTCATCGCGATCGTCCTGGCGATGCTGGCGCGCGGCAAGCCGATGTGGGTGCTGTTCGGCGCCTTCCTGTTCGGCGGCAGCCTGTCGTTGACCACGGCCCTGCAGGTGGCCGGCGTCAACATTCCGACCGATGTCATCCAGATGCTGCCCTTCGCGATGGTGATCCTGGTTCTGATCGTCTTCGCAAGAAACAGCTACCTGCCACCGGCCCTGGGCAGCCCATACCATCGGGGCGCACGCTAGAAGAGGACAGTAGGCCCCGGTTGCTCGAGAAGGAGAGTCTTCATGTCGGATACGAAAGTCTACCTGCTTGACGGCGGTACTTTGGTGATTGACGGGTTCCACGTGTTCTGGAACCGGGGGCCAGGCGGCGAGGTGCGCTTTCCCTGCTACTCCGTTCTCGTCGAGCACAAGGACGGCCTGTACATCTTCGATACCGGATACGACCTCGATCACGTCAACCGTGTCCTGCCGTTCGAGAAGCCGATCCAGTCGAAGGACCAGACCATTCCGGGCGCGCTCGCTAAGATCGGCAAGCGTCCGGAAGACATCAACTACGTCATCAACTCGCACTACCACTTCGATCACTGCGGCGGGAACAAGTACCTCACGAACGCCTGCACGGTCTGCCACGCGGCAGAGCTCGAGGCTTGCACATGTCACCAGCCGTTCGAGCATCTCGGCTATTCCGACATGAGCTTCGCCCCGGATCTTGCGAAGAACCGCGCCGGACAGGGCGGGAACGGGTCCGGCGACGCCGGCGATCCGCCGCTCGATATCTACACGCCCAAGTTCGAAACCGTGACCGGCGACCAGGAGATCGCCAAGGGGCTCTGGTTGTTCGAGACGCCCGGCCACACGGCCGGTCACTACAGCATGATGGTGGAACTCGCCAACCGTCGGCCGATGCTGTTCACCGCCGATGCCTGCTACAGCCGGAAGAACATGGAGCTGATGTGCATTTCCAGCTTCCACCTGGATCCCACAGCAAGCCTGAAATCCATGCAGCGGCTGAAGGACCTCGCCGAGAAATACGACGCGGAGCTGTTCTATTCGCACGACGCGGAGTCGTTCAAAGACTACATCAAGGCGCCCGGGTACTACTCCTGATGCGGCGCGCGGCCGAACAAGAAAGGGATGGTGCGTGACATGATCAAGAACCCTGTGATCACGCTGGCGGCCGGACCCGTCCAGGGATACCCGGAAGTGCTCCAGGCGATGGCGCGGCCGCTCGGCTACGACTATGACCCCGCCTTCCTCGCGTTCTACGAGGAGGTGGCGAAGAAATGTGCGGCGGCGATGCGGGTGGAAGAGCCCGCGCTGATCATCCAGGCCGAGCCCGCCGTCGGGATCGAGGCGGCGGCGGCTTCCCTGATCTCGAAGCAGGATGTGGTGCTCAACCTTGCGTCCGGCGTTTACGGAAAGGGCTTCGGATACTGGTCCGCGCGGTACCATAAGGAGATGGTCGAGATCGAGGTGCCCTTCAACGAGGCGATATCGCCCGACGCCGTCGAGCGGGCCCTCAAGGAGCGGCCCGACATCTCCGTCGTCTCGGTGGTTCACCACGACACGCCGTCGGGCACCATCAACCCGCTGGTCGAGATCGGCGAAGTCGTCAAGAAGCACGGCGCCCTGCTTCTCGTGGATGCGGTCTCGTCCTTCGGGGGCATGGATGTCCACCCGGGCGATTGCCATGCCGACGTGTTCATCACCGGCCCCGGCAAGTGCCTGGGCGGCACCCCGGGCGTCACGTTCATGGCCATCAGCCAGGCCGCCTGGGAGCACATGGAGAAGAATCCGGATGCGCCGCGGGCATCGATCCTCAGCCTGCTGGATTGGAAGAACGCCTGGCGCCGCACGGAACCATTTCCCTTCACGCCCTCGGTGGCCGAAATCAGCGGCCTTTCCGCCGCGATCGACCGCTATCTCGAGGAAGGGCCGGAAGCGGTCTGGAAACGCCATGCGCTGACCGCGAAGGCGTGCCGCGCCGGGGTTATGGCCATGGGCCTGGAGCTGTGGGCCGCGCGCGAGGCCATTGCCTCGCCGACCACGACGGCCGTGCGGGTGCCGGACGGGCTTACCGATCGCCAGATCATCGAGACCGTTCGCAACGATTACGGCGTGACGTTGTCGATCGGGCGAGGGGAAACCCTGGGGAAGCTGCTGCGGATCGGCCATATGGGGCCGACGGCGGAACCGATTTATGCCGTCGTTGCCGTCGCGGCCCTCGGCGGCGCGCTGCGCAAGCTCGGCTTTCCGGCCGATCCGGCCACGGGTGTCGCCGCCGCCATGGCGGTGATCAACGACGCGGCCGGTTGAGGGTGGCCGGGTTCGTCGAAGGATTCCAGATTATCTGAGTCCGGGGGACGGGCGATCCGCCGGGCGGGGAGGGGCATTGGAGGCGGATTATATCGTCGTCGGCGCGGGAACGGCCGGGTGCGTGCTGGCCGCGCGGCTGTCGGAGAATCTCGATGCCCAGGTGATTCTGCTGGACGCGGGCGGGGAGATCACGGATCCGGACGTTTGGGATCCTCTGAAATGGCCGAGTCTGCAAGGGCGGGCCTATGACTGGGGCTACGCCACCACCGCCCAGGCCCATTGCGCCGGCCGCTCCCATGCCTGGCCGCGGGGGCGCGGGATCGGCGGGTCGACCCTGATCAACGCCATGGCCCATGTTCGTGGCCATCCGGAGGATTTCGACCGATGGGCGCGGGCCGGCTGCACCGGCTGGTCATATGCCGACTTGCTTCCCTATTTCATTAAGTCCGAGACTTCACCGCATGGCCCGTCGCCCTATCACGGAGCCGACGGTCCGATCCACCTGATCCAGCCAAAGGACCCGCATCCGATCACGCGGGCCTATATGCAGGGCGCGGCGCTCTGCGGCCTCGACCCAACGGACGAGCACAATGGCGCGCGCATGACGGGCCCGACCGTGAACACCTTGACCATCAAGGATGGCAAGCGACAGACCGTGGCCGACGCCTATCTGACCGCCGATGTCAGGGCTCGGTCCAATCTGTCCATCCTGTCCGGCGCGCTGGTCGACAGCGTCGTTCTCGCGCCGGGAGGAGGGGAATGCCAGGGCGTTCGAGTCCTCGGGAAGGGCGGTATGGAGGAGATCCACGCCAACGCCGGGGTCATTCTCTGTGCGGGTGCGATCGGATCGCCGGCCATTCTGATGCGGTCCGGGCTCGGCGCGGCCGATGACCTGCACGCGCTCGGCATTGCCTGCCGGCAGGACATGCCCGGCGTCGGCCGCAACCTGCACGACCACCTGCTGGCCGGCGGCAACGTCTACCGATCGAAGCGCCCCGTCCCTCCGTCCCGCTACCAGCACTCGGAATCCCTGTGCTACATCGATGGTTCGGGGGCAAGCGCCGCACCCCAGATCGTTCTGGCCTGCGTGGTCGCGCCGATCACGACGGAATTCTTTTCCGGCCCACCGGCGGGCGAGGGCTACACCATCATGTACGGTTTCACCCATCCGCGCAGCCGAGGGGAGGTCCGGCTTGTCTCGGCGGACGCCCGGGTCGCCCCGTCGATCGATCCCGGTTATCTGCGCGAGGAGCACGACCGGCGCATCTACGAGGACGCGCTGGACTGGGCCCGCGCCGTCGGGGCCTCGCCGGCCCTGGATGATTGGCGCGCGGAGGAAGTCCTGCCGAGCGCCGAATATCTCGCGTCGCCTCTGGCGCTTCAGTCCTTCCTGGAACGGGCCGCCTATACCCATCACCATCCGGTCGGAACCTGCCGGATGGGGTCCGATGCCGAGGCCGTTGTCACCCCCGACCTTTCCGTGCGGAACATTGCGGGGCTTTACGTGATGGATGCCTCGGTCATGCCGTCCATCACCACGGGGCCGGTCAACGCCGCCATCATCGCCATGGCGGAGCGCGCAGCCGATCTGATCGGTGGCCGCACGCCGCTTCCACCAACCCGCCCCGACGTGCTGTGCGATGCCGGTTCGTGAGATCGGGTTGCCGGCCGGATTCCTGTCGGTCAGGCATGGCGTCCTACCGCGCATCTTGGCGGTGACCCTGATGCTGGGCGGTTGCGCCGAGACGCGACAACTGCGCGATCCGGCGCCGGAGTCTGACACCGTCTTTCTCGAGATCCAGAACCGAACGGGCGGGCCGTTGCGCTGCGTAGTTGTCCTGGCGCATTTCGTTACCCGCGATCTCGAACCGATCCGTCCGAACGGAACGACGCGCCTCGGATTGTGGCGCGGCGGCGGACAAGGGGTGCTCGGCTTCGGCCAACACAAGGGCGAGCCGATGATGGTGGAGAACATCCTGTGTGGAGAGGCGGGGCGTTGGCAGGGAACCGCGACCGACCTGCCTCTGACCGACATCCGTTCCGCTCAAACCGATCGGTTTCTCGCGAGTTGCCGGCCCGGCGACCCTCGGCTTGTCTGCACGGTTTCGCGCACGGGCACCTGACCGGTAGAGCCGGGCGGATCCGGTGGCAACTCCCATTTGCCGATGCCGTGACCGCGGCCTCGGGCGGCGGATGCCTGCGTTGACGCTCGGGTAACGATGTAGTAGCGCTTCATCGAAGGCTGTCTTGAAGCGCCTCTCGCGAAGGGCGTCCCGGCATGCTGCTCAAGCGGATCACATCTCTCCGCGACCGGCTTCGCAAATCGGAGCACGAGGTCGCTGACGTGATCGCCGGGATGCCAACCCTTTGAAGGGGTAAAGATGGCAGTGGCCGGAAATCCTGTGCTGAGCCGGCTTGCGGAGGCGTTCGTCATCCCCGTGGTGCGCACGTCGGAGCGCCGCCTCGCGCGCACCGCCATCGACTGGCTTGCCGAGGAGGGGTTTCGGACCTTCGAGATCACCATGACGATCCCGGAGGCGATCGAGCTGATCGAGGAGACGGCCGGGCGCGGATTTCTCGTCGGCGCCGGCACCGTCCTCGATGCCGCAACCGCGGAGCGCTGCATCGCCGCGGGCGCCCGCTACGTGGTCTCGCCAGCAAATCTGCCCCCGGTCGCCGCAGCCTGTCGGAGCGCAGGCGTCGTCTCCATGCTGGGTGCGCTCACCCCGACCGAAGTGGTGGCGGCGCTCGCAGCGGGCGCGGACGCGGTGAAGATATTCCCGGCGAGCAGCGTGGGCGGGCCCGCCCATATCAAGGCGCTGCATACCGTCTTCCCGGACGCGACGCTGGTGCCGACCGGCGGCATCGACGTGGCGGACATTCCGGTCTATCGCGCCGCGGGCGCCGCGATCGTCGGTCTGGGCGGTAAGCTGGTCGATGAGGCCGCGCTGGCGGCAAACGATCGCGCCAAGATCGCCACGGTGGCCCGGCGCGTGCGCCAGCAGATCGAGCGCGCCTGAACAGGAGATACCGATCGTGAAGGCCAGCGCATTGCGACAAGGCCTCGCCGAACAGGGCAGCATCTGAGGGGGGCGATGGCACCGGACATCGTCGGGCTCGGCGAGCCGCTGCTTGAATTCAACCAAGTCCCGAGCCGGACGGACGAGCCGATCTACCGCCTTGGCCACGGCGGCGATACGTCGAACGCGATGATTGCCGCCGCCCGCCAGGGCGCGAAGACCGGCTACGTCACCGCGCTCGGTGCGGATCCCTTCGGCGACTCGCTCCTGGCGCTCTGGCAGCGCGAGGGCGTCGACGCGAGCCGGGTTGTCCGAGACCCGGCCGCGCATACCGGTATCTATTTCGTCTCGCACGGCCCCAAGGGGCACGTCTTCACCTATATGCGTGCGGGCTCCGCGGCGAGCCGGTTCGGTTCGGGAAGCTTGCCGCTCGACTACATCGCCAGAGCCAGGTTCCTGCATGTCTCGGGCATCAGTCAGGCGATCAGCGACGTTGCCGCCGACGCGGTCTTCGCCGCCGTGCGGCATGCCCGCGCGAACGGGGTGAGAGTGTCGTACGACACGAATCTGCGGTTGAAGCTCTGGCCGCTCGACCGCGCGCGGGCCATCATGCACGCGACGGTTCCGCTTTGCGACGTCTTGTTGCCGAGCCTCGAGGATGCCGAGGCCCTGACGGGGCTTACCGACGCCGATGCGATTGCCGATTTCTACCTGAAGCTCGGCGCGCCGATTGTGGCCTTGAAGCTCGGCCCGGAGGGGGCGCTCGTCGCGACGGTGTCGGAGCGCCGCCGCGTTCCCGGAAATCCGGTCAAAGTCGTGGATGCGACGGGGGCAGGTGACACGTTCGACGGTTCATTCCTGGCGATGATGGTTGCGGGCCGGGACCCGTTCGAAGCGGCGCGCTACGCCAATGCCGCTGCGGCCCTGTCGACACAGGGCTATGGTGCGGTGGCTCCAATCCCGCGGCGTGACCAGGTTCTGGCATTTCTCAAGACTCTGGATGGTCTCTAACGCCGACGCTGGTTACTGCCGGCCATTTCACCTTGCTTTTTCTCGGATCGGCGCGATCATTAAGTGGTCGACCAATCGTGAATAAGTTCTCGGCGGCGCGCGTCTTTCGCCGTTGCCGAGAAACAACAAAGTGGGAGGGCGTTTTGAGGGCAACCATCAGAAGCGCCGCGATCGGGGCCGCAGCCGTTTTGGCCGCCGCCATCGGCAGTCCAGCATTGACCCAGGACTCCGAGCCGATCAAGATCGGCGCGATCTATATTCTTTCCGGCACCGCCGCGACTTATGGCGAGTTCGCCCGCGACGGTATCCAAATGGCGGTGGACGAGATCAACGCACAAGGCGGCCTCCTCGGGCGAAAGCTCGAGGTGCGAATGGAGGACAGCCAAGGGAAGGCCAACATCGCGATCCAGGCGGCGCGAAAGCTCGTCTACCAGGACGAGGTCGATCTGCTGATGGGCATCGACTCCAGCGGGGTTGCCAACGGCATTGCGCCGGTTGTGTCGGAACTGCAGCGGCCTTTCCTGATCACCCATGCCGCGACGCCGGACGTGACCGGCAAGCTGTGCAACGAGTGGCTCTTCCGCAACTCCGTCAACGTCAACCAGCACATGAAGGGCGCCGCCCTCCTGGCGAAGGACCTGCCGGCGAAACGGTGGACGACGATCGGCCCGGACTACGCCTTCGGTCACCAATCCTGGGAGTATTTCCAGAAATACCTGGCGGAGGTGAAGCCCGACGCGGAGTTCATGACGGAGACCGCGTTTCCGCAATTCGGGGCCGAGGACTTCACTCCCTTCATCAACAGGATCATGGCCGCGAAGCCCGAGGGGATCCTGATCTCGGTCTGGGGCGGCGATCTCGTCAACTTCATCCGGCAGGCAAACGATCTCGGATTCTTCGATCAGGATTTCGAGATCCTTCTGACCCTGGGTGCGGCGACCGAGGTGCTGTATGCGCTGGGCGACCAGATGCCGGAGGGGCTCTGGGCGGGGACCCGGTACTGGTATGACGCGAAGGACACGCCGATCAACCGCCAGTTCGTGGACGGCTATTACGAGCGTTACGGACGGTATCCCAGCTATAACGCCCAGAACGCCTATGCCGGCGTCTACACCTTCAAAGCGGCGATCGAGGAAGCCGGCAGCGTCGAGCCGGCGGCGGTGGCGGCGGCCATGAAGGGTCTGACCGTCAAGGCGCCAATCGGCACCTACACGCTGCGTCCCGAGGATCATCAGGCCCTCGTCGACGATTTCTGGGGCGTCACAAAGGCCCGTGGGGATTCGCCGATCCGGACGCTCGACCCGGTGCGGGTCTTCGCCGCGGCGGACGTGACGCCGGCGCCATCCGAAACCGGCTGCACGATGCAATAGCCACCTTCGATCGACCCCGCCCTCTGGCTCCCGGGGCAGAGGGCGGGGCGTCTCCTGCAGGTTTGGTCGATGGCCACCTTCGTTGCCGCGCTGCTCAACAGCCTCGACATCGGCATGCTGTTGTTCGTCATCGCCTCGGGGCTGACGATCATCTTCGGCGTGCTCGGCGTCCTCAACTTTGCCCATGGCGCGCTCTACATGCTGGGCGCCTATATCGCCTTCTCTGCCGTCGCCCATGTCGGGGTTCCGTTCTGGGTGGCGCTGGTCACGGTTCCGTTCCTGGTCGCTGCCGCGGCCGCCGCTCTCGAGCGCCTGACGATCAGCCGCATCTACGATCGCCATCCGACCTGGGGGCTGTTGCTGACCTTCTCCTTGCTGCTGATTCTCGACGATGCGGTGCGGATGATCTGGGGCGTCGGGATACACGTCGTCGAGCCGCCGAAGGCCCTGCAGGGCACCTTTACCCTGATGGGGGCCGTCTATCCGCGCTACAGCCTGTTCACGATCGTTGCCGGTGCGATGATCGGCGTCGCCGTCTGGCTGCTGTTCAACAAGACGCGGATCGGCAAGCGCGTCCGCGCCGCGGCGGTGGACCGGGACATGGCGCGCGCGGTCGGCATCGACGTTTCGGCCGTCTATACGATCGTGTTCGCCTTCGGCGCGTGGCTCGCCGCCTTCGGCGGTGTGCTGGCCGCGCCCATGCGGGCGATCGGCCCGGCGATGGGGGAGAAGATCATCATCGAATCCTTCGTCGTCGTCGTGATCGGCGGCCTGGGCAGCTTTCCCGGCGCGCTGCTGGGCGCGCTGATCCTCGGCGCCATCCACGGGTTCGGCGGGCGCTGGTTGCCGGAGCTCAACATCGTGCTGCCCTATGCCGGCATGGCGGCGGTTCTCTTGCTGCGCCCGCATGGCCTCATGGGGAGGCCGGCGTGAACCCGCGGCCACCGACGCGGGGCGAGCTCCGAGGTGGGAGCGTACCGGCCCGCCGGCGCCTCGGTGGGATATTGGTCGCCGTGGCGGCGATCGCGCTGGCCGCGTTGCCCTGGTATGGCCCGTACTTCATCGTGTTCCTGGCCACGGAGGTCCTGATCCTCGGCCTGTTCGCGAGCGCCTTCAATCTGCTGTTCGGCTATACCGGCCTGCTGTCCTTCGGGCACGCGGCGTATTTCGGGACGGGCGCCTATGTCGCGGCGCTGCTCCTTCGCGATCTGCAGCCGCCGTTCCTCCTGGTCCTGCTGGCGGCGCCGCTTGCGGCCGGGCTGCTGGCCGTCGTGATCGGATTCCTGTGCGTCCGGCTCTCCGAGGTCTATTTCGCGATGCTGACCCTGGCCTTCGGCATGATGGTGTTCGCGGTCTACCACCAATGGCGGAGCGTCACCGGGGGGACCGATGGCGTGGCCGGCTTTCCCGTCACGCCGTTGCTGCCGGGGCTCGAGCTCAATCTCGCCAATCCCTTCAACTATTACATCCTGACCTTTGTCACGGTTGCCCTCGGCCTGGCCATACTGCACCGGATCACCGTCTCGCCCTTCGGGTTGGTTCTTCGGGCCATGCGCGAGAACGCGGAACGCGTCGCCTTCGCGGGCCTGCCGGTGCGGCGCTACCGGCTCTACGCCTTCGCGATCTCGGGTGCCTTCGCGGGCCTCGCCGGCGCTTTGTTCGCACCGTTCAACAGGATCGCCGTTCCCGACATGGTGCACTGGACCATGTCGGCGGAGCCGGTGCTGATGTCCATCCTGGGCGGTGCCCAGTACTTCTTCGGGCCGATGCTGGGCTCTGCGCTGTTCCTCGGGTTGCGGCACTGGCTTACCTCCTATACGGACCAGTGGATGTTCTTCCTGGGATTGGTCCTGCTGGCGCTGGTCCTGTTCCTGCCGCGCGGAATCCTGGGTCTGTTCGAGCGGTGGCTGGGGGGGCGGTCATGACCGCGCCGCTGCTCGAGGCGAAGAACGTTCGCAGGACTTTCGGCGCCTTCGTCGCGGTGGACGGGGTGTCTCTGACGATCCGTGAGGGCGAGGTGGCCGCGCTGATCGGATCGAACGGTGCCGGCAAGACGACCTTCTACAACATCGTTTCGGGACGCCTGGCGCCCAGCTCGGGGACGGTATGGTTCCGCGGCCGGGACATCACCGGCCTGCCGCCGCATCGGATATCGCGGCTGGGTATCGGCCGCTCGTTCCAGATCACGAACATCTTCGCCGAGCTGACGGCCGTCGAGAACGTCTCCTTGGCCCTGGTGGCGCATCTTGGCCAGGGCCTCGTCCTGTGGCGGCGAGTGGCCGCCGACACCGAACTTCGCCGGCGCGCGCTGGAGGTTCTGGAACGACTCGGCATCGCGGCCCTGGCCGACCGGCGCGCCGGTACCCTTAGCTACGGCGACAAGCGCCTGCTCGAGCTCGCGATCGTGCTCGCGGGCGATCCTACGCTCGTGCTGCTCGACGAGCCGACCGCCGGCATGACGCCGGAGGAGACGCAGGCCGTCGTTCGCCTGATCCGGCACCTGGCAGAGACAGGGCCCTACACCTTCTTTATCACCGAGCACGACATGGAAGTGGTGTTCGGGCTTGCGCAGCGCGTGTTCGTGATGCATCGCGGCCAGCTCCTGGCGGACGGCACGCCGGAAGAGATCCGGGTCAATCCGGAGGTGCGCGCCGCCTATCTTGGCGAGGATGCGGCGTGATGCTCGTCGTCGAGGATCTCCACGCCTATTACGGCGAAAGCCACGTGCTGCAGGGCATCTCTCTGGAGGTCAAGGCCGGCGAGGTCGTCTGTCTGCTCGGGCGCAACGGCGTGGGCAAGACGACGACGCTGAAGGCGATCATCGGCCTGGTGCCGCCGCGCCGCGGGCGTGTCCGTTTCGAGGGCCGGGAGATCCAGGGCATGACGCCGGACCGAATCGCGCGGCTGGGCATCGGGTTCGTGCCCGAGGACCGGCGCATCTTCGCCGGGCTGACGGTCGAGGAAAACCTCGAAGTCGCCGAGCGGCGCCTGCCGGCTTCCGAGCGCCGCTGGCCCCTGGAGCGGATCTGGGACCTGTTCCCGGTGCTCGCCGAGATGCGCGGCCGCCAGGGCGACCGGCTCAGCGGTGGCGAACAGCAGATGCTGACGATCGCCCGGGCGCTTGTCACGGAGCCGCGCCTGGTGCTGCTGGACGAGCCCAACGAGGGCCTGGCACCGGTCGTGGTCCAACAGATCGGCCGGCTGATCGACGAGCTTGCCAAGAGCACGACGATTCTGTTTACGGAGCAGAACGTCAAGTTCGCGTTGCGGCATGCCGGGCGCGGCTACATCATCGAGAAGGGGCGCATCCGGCACCACGCGACGACCGAGGCCCTGCGCGCCGATCCCGACCTGCTGGAACGCCACATGGCGGTCTGATCCGGGCCCACCGGAGACGGCCTTTCGTTTCGGCGGGGAAGGGCTGCCGGACAGCCTCGCCCGTGAGACGCGATCTGATGGACACAGGAGTTTGCATCACATGCCCGATTACGGCTCGGCGCGGCCAACCGCCCAAGAACTGATGGATCTGGACACTCCGGCGCTGCTGCTCGACCGCGACCGCCTGGTGCGGAATCTCGAGTCGATGCGGATGCGGATGGAGGAGCGCGGGGTTGCGTTGCGGCCGCATCTCAAGACCGCGAAGTCGGTCGAGGTCGCCCGGTTGGCCGTGGGAGAGGGCGGGCCGATCACCGTCTCTACGCTCAAGGAGGCCGAGGCCTTTGCCGGAAACGGATTTCGCGACCTGCTCTATGCCGTCGGTATGGTTCCGGCCAAGATGCCGCGCGCAGCCCGCCTGCTGCGGCAGGGAATCGATCTCAAGCTGGTCGTCGATACGCCGGAGGCGGCCGACGCGCTCGCCAGGGCGGCGTCCGCGGAGGGCGTCGTCTGCGGCGTGCTCATCGAGATCGACAGCGGCGGCCGGCGCGCCGGCGTGCTGCCGCAGGACGAAAGGCTGCTGGAGATCGCCCGCCGGCTCGCCGCGTCGCAGGGCACGCGGCTGGCGGGGGGCATGACGCATGCCGGACACTCGTACGAGGCGCGCGGCCGCACCGAACTGGAGGCCGTCGCGAAGGCCGAGAGCGCGGCGGTCGCCGAAGCCGCTCGCCGGCTGCGTGCGGCCGGGCTTCCGTGCCCGATCGTGAGTGCCGGATCGACACCGACCGCGGTCGTCGCCGACGACCTGACGGGGGTCACGGAGATGCGGCCCGGGGTCTATATGTTCTTCGATCTTGACCAGGTCGGGATCGGGGTCTGTGGGGTCGAGGATATCGCGCTTTCGGTGATGGCGAGCGTGATCGGCCACAATCGTCAGGCCGGCCAGATCCTGATCGACGCCGGCGGACTCGCGCTCTCCAAGGACGTGAGCGCCGGCGCGTTCATGCCCGGCATCGGCTATGGCCGGGTCTGCGATCTCGACCTCGTGCCGCTTGGTGATCTCACCGTCGCCAACACCCATCAGGAGCATGGTCTCGTCCCCGTTCCCGATCCCGGATGGTTCGATCGGCTTCCGGTCGGTGCGCGTGTGCGGGTGCTGCCGAACCACGCCTGCATGACCGCCGCCGCCTATGACGGCTACCACGTCCTGCAAGGCGGTCGCCTATCCGCGTTCTGGCCTCGCGTCAACGGCTGGTGAGGCGGGCGAACGGACCAAGAGGATCGAGGAGCAACGGGGCGCGGCACCCACAGGCCGTGATCCGCCGTCGGGTTCCTGAGCCTGCCATCCGCCCTCGCGGAATCGCGCCGCTGGTAAAGCAAAGCATTTTACGAAATAATTATTATTATTTTATTGTTTTGTGATCTAATTTGTCTTTTATAATCGCGGTGAATCGGCTAAATTTGGTTCGGGATAGTGGCAATGGCGCGTTCGATCCGGGGTCGAGCATGTATGTGACCAGGATGCAACTCTACTCGCTCAGCGACCGCGAGGCTCGGCGTCACAAGCGGATAGACCATCCGAACGTCGATGTTTACTTTGAAAACAAGGCTTGGCGTCCCTTGAACTGGTCGGTCGGCGGCCTGCTGATTCGGCCGTATGAAGGTTCCTTGGAGCCCGATCACGTTGTTCGGGGATTGATCGTTGGGACCACCTATCAGGGGCAGGAGAAGGTTCCGTTTACCGCGCGCGTCGTCCGCCGCATCGACAGGCGAAAGGAACTGGCCCTTCAGTTTGCGCCGGCCGACGACCAGCTGCGCCGATTCTTCGATCGCTACATCCAATCGTTGGGGCGCCAGGTCCGGTAGGCCTGTAAGCGCTACGCCCGGTCCTTGTCCCGTCCCAGATCCGGCATCGACAGGGACAGGAGATAAAGCCGCGTCGTGTAGTGCATCCGGACGTCCGGCAGAGTGGCGGGGACGCCGTATGGCGACCGGGTCGGGCTTGGTCCCGCACCGTCCGAGGTTGCTGGGCGCGTGCCTACTTCCGCCGGGTTGGATCCGGCAATGCCACCGCGGACATCGGTCGCTTTCGCCATCGCAAAGGCGTGGTCCGCGAACCGGGCCGCGAAGCGGTCATAGACCTCCGAGAGCGAGCGCGGGCGGCCGTTCTTCTCGTAAAAGACGCCCCGATTGGCCTTGGCGGCCGCGGGCAGCAAGTCGGCCGCGCTCTGAGATGGGTCCAATTGCAGGGCCCGGAGAAACTTCTCCGCGCCGCCCGGGCCAAGGAAATGGGCCAGATAAAGCTCGGTATTTCCGATCCGGCCGCCAACGGTCTGCTCGAGATGCTCGCGGTTGCTCCGGGTGTATTCGGCCGCCATGAGAGCGGAGATCTTCGGGTCTCCGCGAAGGTCCAGAATCTGTTGCTTCAGAGCCTTGTCCGCGTTTCCTGACCGCAGCGCCTCGGCGTAGTCGCCCAGGCCGTACTTGGCGCCATGCGCCGCGATCATCTCCAGCCAGGTCTCGTCGATGAACTGGTAGAGGCCGCTGGCGCTGCTGGTTTTTGCCGCGATGCCCGGATCGAACCCGCTCTCCATCGCGGCTTTGGTTACCAAATAGGAAAAATCGACACCGGACCGCAGGCTCGCCATCTGGATGGCCTTGGCGACCTGGGGAGAGGCACCTGGCACGGCGGCGTCGTTTGCGCGGATCGGGTTTACGCTCATCTCAGTGCTCTCGGGTCGTTCATCGCTTCTCGCGGGACCGCCGCGCCTGCATCCAGGCCCACTCAATCGCCCGGACGGAGTCTCAGGACCCGGCGCGCCCGTGCCCCCGTGGACCGCCGGTCATCGAGCGGGCCGGCTATAACTCCGCCGACACGGCAACTTGGGGGCATTTGTACACCCAATTCTTTTAAGCTGCTTTAAACATCGACCTGTAGCCTCACCGTCGCTCCAGTCCGGCAACGGCCTGGGCTGCACCCCAAGAAGGGCTCTGCATGTTGCTCCCAGAAGAGCGGGGCGGGCAAACGAGGGGGAGAAATCCATCATGAGCCTGCTGGGTGCAATGCGGGCCGGCGTGGCCGGCCTCCAGGCGCAGAGCACGAAATTCGGCGCCATTGCCGACAACATCAGCAATTCCAGCACCGTTGGCTACAAACGGGCCGACGTGCAGTTCACCTCGATGGTGACGCAGCCGCCGACCCAGACGAGCTACACCTCGGGGGGCGTGCTTCCGGCCATCCGGCAGCAGATCGACAAGCCCGGGGCCCTGCTCCCGACCACGTCGAACACCGATCTTGCCATCGCCGGCGGTGGCTTTTTCGTCGTTGCGGACAATGCGGACGCGCCCGACCGGTCCTTCGCCCTGACCCGGGCCGGTTCGTTCCTGCCGGACGATGAGGGGAATCTGGTCAACTCAGCCGGATACTACCTGCAGGGTTTTGCGCTGAACGCCGATGGAACGACCGTTGTTCCGACGCCCTCGACGGATACCTTCAACGACCTTCAGACGGTCAACGTGAAGGACCTCACCTTTACCGGCTCCGCGACAACGGTCATCGATTTCGCCGCCAACCTGCCGGCGCAGGAAACCGGAACCGGCACGCCGCCGGGGGCGATCTTCAGCACCAGCGTTACTTATTACGACCCGCTCGGCAATCCGCGGCGCCTGACGTTGGAGTGGGAGGCGGACGCCGCCACCGCCAATCAGTGGACGCTCAACATCATCGATTACGACGGCACCAACATTGGCACGGTCGACGTCGCGTTCAACGCAGCCGGGCCGAATGCCGGATCGCCGCAGGCCTATACGACGGCGCTGCCGATCGCCAACGGCGTGGTGACTCTGACCACCGTCGGTGGTCAGACGATCGATCTGGAGCTTGGCGCGCCGAACACCTCCACCGGCATCGTCCAGTTCGCCGGCAGCTACGAGCCGAGCCGGATGAACGCCGACGGCGCCCAACTCGGTGTGCTGCAGCGCGTCGATATCAGCAAGGACGGCATCGTCTACGCCGTGTTCAACAACGGCGAGCGAACGCCGGTCTATCAGATACCGCTCGCCGTTGTCCCCAATCCCAACGGCCTGATCTCGGAAGACGGAAACGTGTTCCTCCTTGGACAGGATTCCGGATCGATGTTCCTTTGGGAGGCTGGGCGAGGCCCGTCCGGCGAAATTGTCGCCGGCGCGGTTGAGGCGTCCAACGTCGATATCGCCGAGGAGCTGACGGAGCTGATCCAGACGCAGCGGGCCTACTCGTCCAATGCGAAGATCTTCCAGGCCGGCGACGAAATGATGACCGTTCTGACGCAGCTCAAGAGGTAGGCGGGCGGGCTTGCCGGCCCTAGGGCCGGCAAACCGCATTTCCGTTCGCTCACGGAGGGAGCACGACTGCCATGACGATCACCCAGGCCATCAACGCGGCGCTGAGCGGCTTACGGGCGGCACAGACGCATGCGGCCCTTGTCGGCCGCAACGTCGCCAATGCCCAGACGCCAGGCTACGTCCGCAAGGACATAGGTCTGAGCAACTACGTCATCGGCGGGACGGGCGCCGGCGTAAGGGTGGACGGTATCTTCAGGCGGGTGGACGAGCTTCTCATCCGGGACGTCCGGAACGCCTCGAGTGGCGTGGGCAAGCAGGAGGTACTGGCGGAGGCCCTGGGATACTTCACCGACCTGGTCGGGCAACCGCAGGATGAGCGCTCTCTGGCGAGCGCGCTGGCGGCGCTCGACCGCGTGCTGGGCGAGCTGGGCGATACCCCGGACAGCGCGACGCTTCAACAAACCGTGGTCACGACCGCGGAAGAGCTGGCCGCCGTTTTTCATCGAACCGATGCGGCGATACGGCGGGCGCGCGAGGACGCGGATGCGCGGATCGCGGAGGCCGTCAGGGATATCAACAGCGCGCTGGATCGGATTCACGCGCTCAACAAGATGATCACGGCCCGGTCGCAGTCCGGAACGGACACCACGGATCTGAGGGACGAGCGGGACAACCTCATCGACATGATCGCGAAGGAGATTCCGATCCGCACGCTCACGAGCGACGAAGGTGAGGTCACCATCGTGACGCAGGGCGGCACGGTGCTGCTCGATGACCAGGTCTCGTACCTCCAGTTCAACCACTCGGCGACAATCCCCCCGGGTATGCTGTATGACCCAACCACGCCGGGTGGCCTCAGCGGCCTGGAAGTGAACGGCGTCGACATCGCTCCGGGCAGCGGATATGGCGGCGCGATCACCTCCGGCCGTCTCGCCGGGCTGTTCGAGATCCGCGACAGCGTGATGGTGCGCTTCCAGATACAGATCGACGAGGCCGCAAGCCAACTGATCGCTGGGTTCCAGGCCGCGGATGCCACCGTGACAGGCACGCCGCCCACGGATACCGGGCTGTTCACCGACGGGGGGAATGCCCACGACCCGACGGCCTATGTTCCCGGGCTTGCCGGACGCATCGCGGTGAACGACCTCGTCAAGCCCGAAGTTGGCGGCGAGCTGTGGCGCGTTCGCGACGGCATGCACGCGGCGACCCCGGGGGCGTCCGGCGACAGTACGCAGGTTCGCCAATTCGAGGCGGTCTTCGATGCGGTCATGTCCTTCGATCCCGCGGCCGGTCTCCAGACATCGGCGAAGCTTCTCGATTTCGCCGCCGCGGCGGTATCGGACCAGCACGCGATGCGGGTCCAGGCCGAAACGAGCCTGGAAGGCCAGTCCATCGCCTACGACACGCTGGTGACGACCCGGCTGAATCGCGACGGCGTCAATGTCGACGAAGAGATGCAGATGCTGCTCATGATCGAACGGAGTTACGCGGCCAATGCACAGGTCCTGTCGATCGCCAATCAGATGATCAACAGGCTGTTCGAGATTTAGGAGATCCGCGATGTTTCTTCAGTCCGTCTCGACCCTTGGCTTGGCGCTACAGAATCGGCACACCATTGTGGACATGCAGCGGCGGCTCTCCGAACTCCTGAAGGAGCAAGGTTCGGGAAAGAAATATGATGTCGCGGGCGACATTGGTGGCCGTACCGCGAGCCTCATAGGTATGCGCAATGCCTTTGCGGAGGCGGAGGAATACGCGGTCTCGAACGAGACGATCGCGGCGCGCCTCCAAACGACTCAGTCGGCCCTGAATGGCATCCGCGCCGCCATTGCCGGCAACGAAGACGGCGACGATCCCGGCGGATTCCTGAAGCTGGTCATCGCCGGCATGCAGACCGAGACCGGTGCGGAGCTTGTGCAGGAGGCGGCGCAGGACCTGCTGGGGAATTTGCGCGGTATCCTGAACACGAACAGTGGCGGGCGATTCCTGTTCGCCGGAACGGCGACCGATACCACTCCGATTCAGGAGGAGGGCACCGTGAATCCGGCGACCGGCTTTTCGCCGATACAGGTGCTGCAGGATGTCATTGCCGCGAAGGCGCCAGTGACCGACATGGCCACCTTGAACGACCTCTTGACCGGCACCGATGGCATCGCGTCGGTGTTCGATGATACCCACACGACGGCAGCTTATCGGTATTCAGAGACGTTCTACAACGGATCGGCCAACAATGTGACGGCCAAGGTCGATGCGGCGCTCGAATTCGCCTATGGCGCCCGCGCCGACGATCCGGGGATCCGGGAGATCATGAAGGCTGTCTACACGCTTGCCGTGATCGACAAGGACTCGATGCCGCCGGCCCAGTACGCGGAACTTCTCGAGCAGTCGCTCGCTGACCTGCAGGAAGGTCTGGGCATGTTGGACGTGACGCAGGGCAAAATCGGCTTGCAACAGCAAACCGTGGAAAAAGCGCGAGTGCGTCACGAGCTCACCATGGGCGTGTTGACAGAGCAGATCAATCACCTGGAGACGGCGGATCCGTACGAGACAAACGTGAGAATATTGAACCTGATGAGCCAGACCGAGGTGACCTTCACGCTGACCGGGAAGATCGCCAAACTGAGCCTCATCAACTATCTCTGAGCGCTTGGGCCCGATCGAAACCCGAGCTTAAACGGCTTCGGGTAGAAATCAGGTCCCAGATCGGCGGAAAGGGCAGGTATGCCATGGACGTAATGGGAATTGGCCTGTTCAAGCTGGCGAGCCGGCGCCTCTCCTATCTGGCGACGCGCCACCAGGTCATCGCCGAGAACGTCTCGAACGCCAACACGCCCGGCTTCGTTGCGCGCGATCTCAAGCCGTTCGAGGCGGCCCTGGAGGAGGCGGAGGTCCGCCTTGCCAGGACGCGGCCGGGTCACATGAGCGTGGCGTCGGTCGACCACGGCGAGTTCCGCCTGGACAGCAACCCGGCGGTCTGGGAGATCGTGCCCAGCGGCAACAGCGTCGTCCTCGAGCAGGAGATGCTCAAGGGGTCCGAGACCGTGGCGTCTTACTCGCTCGTGTCGAATGTCTACAAGTCGAGCCATTCGATGCTCAAGATGGCGGTCAGCAACCAGTAGTCGGAGGAAGGGGATGCCAGATGCCTTGATGTCCTCGATCGCCATCGCGTCGTCCGGGCTGAAGGCCCAGAGCATGCGGATGCGGGTGGTCGCGGAGAACGTGGCTAACGCCAACTCGACGGCATCGACGCCGGGCGGCGACCCGTATCGGCGCAAGACGATCACTTTCGAGGCCGAGCTCGACCGATCGCTGGGCGCGTCTCTGGTGGAGGTCAAGAGCATCGGCGTCGACAGGTCCTCGTTCAAGCAGGTCTATGATCCCAGCCACCCCGCGGCGGACGAGGACGGATACGTCAAGATGCCCAACGTCTCGACCCTGATCGAGATGGCGGATATGCGCGAAGCCACGCGCGCCTACGAAGCCAATCTCAACATGATCGAGCAGGCGCGCTCGATGCTGATGCGCACCACCGATCTTATCCGTCGCTGACCTTAGGAGATCGCAGGTATGGCGCTCATTACGCCGTCGCTGGGCCAGGCCGCCCGGCTGTATGCACAGAACAAGCTGTTCGGGCAAGGGCTTACGAACGGACCTTCGCAGTCGGCGAACGTCTCCGGCCCGACCTTCGGGGAGTTCATGAAAGACGTGGCGAACGCGTCGATCGAGACACTCCGCCGTAGCGAGGCCGTCTCCATCGCCGGCACGAAGGGCAAGGCCAGTGCGCAGCAGGTCGTGGAGGCCGTGATGGCGGCGGAGGTGACGCTGCAGTCGGCCATAGCCATCCGCGACAAGATGGTGCAGGCCTATCAGGAAATCCTGCGCATGCCGGTCTAAGACAGGCACCCAGTTGCCGTAATGAATGAAACCGACGCGATCGACCTCCTGCGCGACGGCATATGGACCGCATTGCTCATTGCCGCGCCCGCGCTGATCGTGGCCATGGTCGTTGGCGTCGGAATTGCGCTGGTCCAGGCCCTGACGCAGATACAGGAAATGACGCTCACCTTCGTGCCGAAGATCGTCGCGATCCTCGTGGTGGTCGCCATTTCCGCGCCCTTCATGTACCAGGGCCTGTCGAACTATGCACTCAAGCTCGTCGACCGCATCGCGGCGGGATTCTAAGGCCCGACGGTACAACGGGCAGGTTCCCCATCTCGCGCGGTAAGTCGCCTCGGCCATTCTTCGGCGCGGATGCCGCCGAACCGCGCTTCGGCAGAGCAGTCTTAACCCGCCGTTTACCTCGCGGTGCCATGCGCCCGCCCGCCGCATCTTATACCTCAGATTAAATCCCATTCATTAGGGTTTGCCGGAAGCAATTCGGCGTCGGTTTGCATGTTTGGTCTCGGGTATCTCAAAGCGGAGTTCGAGCGGCTCGGCGGCCCGGTCTATCGCGGGCAGGTGTCGGCCTGCCTTGGTACCGTCGTTAAGGTAACCGGGCTGCAGGCGCATCTGTCGCCGGGCGACAAGTGCAAGATCGTCTGCAAGGACGGTCGGCAGGTTCTATGCGAGGTGGTCGGATTCCACGAGAATCGCACGATCGTCATGCCTTTCGACAGCGTCGACGGCATCGTCCTGGGCAGCGACGTCTATCCGACCGAAGACAAGGCGCTGATCCGCCCCGACGACAGCTGGATCGGGCGCGTCTTCAACGCCTTGGGTCAGCCCATCGACGGAAAGGGCCCGGTGGGATCCGGCAATCGCGCGCGCCCGCTCCGGGCACCGGCCGTGCCGGCCTATGAGCGGCGCCGGATGGGCGGGAAGCTCGACACCGGCATCCGGGCGATCAACACCTTCGTCCCGATCTGCAAGGGGCAGCGGATGGGGATCTTCGCCGGCTCGGGTGTCGGCAAGTCGACGCTCCTGTCGATGCTGGTCCGATCCTCCCGCGCCGACGTCAATGTGATCGGGCTTATCGGCGAGCGCGGCCGCGAGGTCCAGGACTTTCTCCAGGAGCAGTTGGGCGAAGAGGGGCTGCGGCGGTCCGTGCTGGTGGTCGCTACCTCCGACGAAAGCCCGCAGATGCGTCGCCAGGCCGCCTATGTCACCGCTGCTGTCGCCGAGGAGTTCCGCGACCGCGGCCTGCAGGTCCTCTGCTTGATGGACAGCATCACGCGGTTCGCGACGGCCCAGCGCGAGATCGGCCTGGCCGTCGGCGAACCGCCGACCACGAAGGGTTACCCGCCGAGCGTCTTCGCGGAGCTGCCGAAGCTGCTGGAGCGCGCCGGGCCCGGCGTCGCCGGCCAGGGCGACATTACCGGCGTCTTCACCGTTCTCGTCGAAGGCGACGACACCAACGAGCCCATCGCCGATGCGGTCCGCAGCATCGTCGACGGGCATCTGGTGCTGGATCGGGAGATCGCGGAGCGCGGGCGGTTCCCGGCGATCGACGTGCTGCGCAGCGTGTCGCGGGCGCTGCCCGGCTGTCACACGGAGGAGGAATGGTCGCTTCTGTGTGAGGCGCGGGAGCTGATCGCCGAGTACGAAAGCCTGCGCGAGATGATTCAGATCGGGGCATACCGCTCCGGCAGCAATTCGGCGGTTGATCGGGCCATCGCGGTATATCCGCGAATCGAGGCCTTTCTTGCGCAGCAGATCGGAGAGCGGGCCAGCATCGAGGAGGGATTCTCGGCGTTGCGCGCGATCCTGCGGCAGGAGCGGGAGCCGCCGACTTTCGGCCGGTCGGAGCGAACCGGGAAGCCGACCGGGGCGAAGGCGGTATCGGGCGAAAACGTCATGCCGTTCCCTGGCGCCCGGGACGCCGCCGGCGGGGCGGCCCCTGATTCGCTGGCGGCCATTGCCGGATGAGCGACGTCGCCAGTTCCAGCCCGAGGCTGCTGACCTCTCTAAGCGCCGGCATGCGCCATCGCGACATGATGTTCGCGATCGGCATCGTGCTGATCCTGATCGTTCTGTTCTTGCCGGTTCCGGCCTGGCTTCTGGATATCGGTCTGGCGATCTCGATCGCTATAAGCGTGTTGATCCTGATGGTCGCCTTGTGGATCAACAAGCCGCTCGACTTCTCGTCCTTCCCGACGATCCTGCTCGTGGCGACCACGTTGCGGCTGTCGCTGAACATCGCATCGACGCGGCTCATCCTAAGCGACGGCCATACCGGGCATGATGCGGCCGGGCACGTGATCGCCGGATTCGCGCATTTCGTGATGGGGGGCAACTTCCTCATTGGCTTCATCGTGTTCGCCATCCTGACCACGGTGAACTTTGTGGTGATCACGAAGGGCGCGACCCGCGTGGCCGAGGTGACCGCGCGCTTCACCCTCGATGCGATTCCCGGAAAGCAGATGGCGATCGACGCCGATCTTTCGGCTGGATTGATCGACGACCAGGAGGCACAGCGCCGCCGCAAGGTGCTCGAGGAGGAGAGCGCCTTCTTCGGCTCTATGGACGGCGCCTCCAAGTTCGTTCGCGGGGACGCCATTGCCGGTCTGATCATCACGTTCATCAACGTGATCGGGGGGATCCTCATCGGCGTCGGCCAGCAGAGCCTCTCGATCGGCGAGGCGGTGCAGGTCTACACGATCCTCTCGGTTGGCGACGGCCTGGTATCGCAGATCCCGGGGCTGATCGTCTCGCTCGCCGCCGGCCTGCTGGTGACGAAGGGCGGCAACGTCGGATCGGCGGATCAGGCCGTTCTTCAGCAGCTCGGCGGCTATCCGCGGGCGATGGCGGTGGCGTCGCTGCTTATGGGCGCGCTCGCGTTCGCGCCCGGCCTGCCGGTCGCCCCCTTCCTTCTGCTGTCAAGCGCGTTCGGCGCCATCGCCTGGTATCTGCCGAAGCACTTCGCGCGCCTGGAGTTCGAGCAGCAGCGCGCAGCGCTTGCCGAGGCCGCGCCGCCGCCGTCCGATGAAATGCCGATCGAGGAGATGCTTCGCATCGACGACGTGCAGGTCGAGGTCGGGAACCAGCTCGTGCCGCTGATCATCAGCGAAAGCGCGGGGTTGACCGCGAAGGTCAAGCTGCTGCGCAAGCGGTTCGCCAAGGAGTACGGATTTTATCTGCCGAAGATCCGGATCAAGGACAACGCCTACCTGCCGCCGAAGGGCTACGAGATCGCGATCCAGGGCGTCGTGGTCGGCAAGGGCGAGATCTGGCCGAACCATATGCTCGCCATAGACCCGACCGGGAAGATGCCGCAGATCCAGGGCGAGGAGACGCGTGAACCGACCTTCGGCCTTCCCGCGCGCTGGATCAGCAGGACCTTCGCGGAGGAGGCGGAGGCGAAAGGATATACGGTCGTCGATGCCGAAAGCGTCGTAATCACGCACCTGACCGAGGCGATCAAGGACAACCTGACCTCGCTGCTGAGCTACGCCGCCGTGCGCAAGCTTCTGGACGGTCTGGACGGCGATTACCAGAAGCTCGTCCACGACCTCGTGCCGGGGCAGATCACTATGGCGGCGCTGCAGAACGTGCTCCAGGGGCTTCTGGCGGAGCACGTCTCGATCCGCAACCTGCCGCGTATTCTCGAGGGCGTCTCGGAAGCCGTGGCGCATACGCGCAACGTCAACATCATCGTCGAGCACGTCCGCACCAAGCTGGCGCAGCAGATCTGCCAGAGCCTTGTCGGGCCGGACGGCTTCATCTCGGTGGTGACCCTGTCCTCGCGCTGGGAGCAGGCCTTCGGCGAGCACATCAAGGCGGAGGGCGAGGATCGCGTCTTCACGATGCCGCCGACCATGGTGCACGAGTTCGTGCTGGCGGCGCGGCCGGTCATTCAGGAGCAGGTTACGAGCGGCAATCCATTTGCCATCCTGGCCAGTCAGGAGGCGCGGCCTTTCATCCGATCGATCCTCGAGCGGGTAAGCCCGTCGACGCCGGTGATCAGCCATGCGGAGCTCCACCGGAAGATGCCGATCAAGACGGTTGCGCAGATCTGAGGAGCGGGGCGTGCGCATGGGAAAGAGGAATCCGGCGGATGATCGGGCACGCGGCGAACTCGTGGGGCGGCTGCTCGACCTCGCCCGGGAAAGCGGAATGGAGGTCGACGACGAGAGCGACCTGGGAGAGCTCCTGGAGCGGTTGAGCGCCGGCACGGCGATCCCGGCCCGGGCGGTTCTGGTTATGAGCGAGATCTTTGGATACGTCTTTCGATACGACCGAGAACTCGCTCTTTCCATGGAACGGGAGCGGAACGGCCAGAGCGCCGGCGCGCGTACCCTTGAAGGCGATAAGATCGGAGACTGAGGATGGCTAGGCAGATTCGAGTTCGGGACAACTACGAACTTCTGACGGGGCCCGAGAAGGCGGCCGTCATCCTGCTGACGCTCGGCAAAGAGAAGGGCGCCAAGATCATGGAGAAGTTCGACGATGACGAGATCCGCATCGTCAGCCGGGCCATGGCCAGTCTGGGCAGCATCACTTCGGACGTTGCCGAGCAGCTTCTGCGCCAGTTCACCGACCATTTCGCGAACAGCGCGACGGTGATCGGCACCTACGAGAGCACGGAGCGGATGCTGGCGAACTTCCTCCCTGACGATCGCGTCATGGAGATCATGAGCGAGATTCGCGGGCCGGCCGGCCGGACCATGTGGGAGAAGGTCTCGAACGTGAATGAGCAGGTGCTGGCAACCTATCTGCAGGGCGAGCACCCACAGACCGCCGCGGTCATCCTGTCGAAGATAAGGGCGAGCCACGCGGCCAAGGTTCTGCCTCTCTTGCCCAAGGATTTCGTCCACGAGGTCGTGCGGCGCATGATCGAGATGGAGTACGTGCAGAAGGACGTTCTGGAGGACGTCGAGGAAATGCTCCACAGCGAGTTCATGGCCAACTACATTCGCGCCCACGGCAATGACAGCCACATGCAGATGGCCGATATCCTGAACCTCGTGGACCGGCAGTGCCTGAACGAGATCATGGGCGGGCTGGAGCAGGACATGCCCGAGTCCGCGAAGATCATCAAGGCCCTCATGTTCACGTTCGACGACCTGGTGAAGCTCGATCCGCGAACGCTCCAGGTCATCATCCAGAACACCGAGGTCGAGGTGCTGATTACCGCGCTCAAGGGTGTCCGCGACGAGGTGCGCAACGTGTTCTTCGAAAACCTCTCGGAGCGGGCCGGCCTGATCGTCCGGAGCGAGCTCGAGAATATGGGTCCGGTCCGCGCCGACGAGGTCGAGAATGCCCAGAACAAGATCCTGAATCTGGCGAAGGAACTCGCCGAACGTGGCGAGATCTACCTGACCCAAGGCCCCAACGCCACCGCGCAGATGATCTTCTGACGCGGCTTGCCAGCCCCCTCGCGCTGACCGGGGCGCTCCGAGGGATCGGAGCGCCCCGACGCCGTTTTCCCGGGCTGTTCTATGATCCCGGCGCCGCCCCATCTCCTGTGAGGCGAGACGGAAGCAGGAACGGCCGCCAATGAAGGCGGGCGATTCCGATATCAAAGATCAAAGTGGCGCCGCCCGGGCCTCCCGCTTCGCGTTCTGCGCCAGAACGTAGCTGATGATCTGCGCGACCGCCCGATAGAACTCCGGCTTGATCGGCTGATCGATATCGATCGAGGCGTGCAGCGCGCGGGCGAGGGGCGGATCCTCGACGACCGGCACGTCGTGTTCCTCCGCAACTTCTCTGATCTTGAGGGCTATCAGATCGAGCCCCTTGGCCACGCAGATCGGGACCGCGTCCTGGCCGCGCTCGTACTTCAACGCGACGGCATAGTGGGTGGGGTTCATGATCACGACCGAGGCTTTCGGCACCGCCTCCATCATCCGCTTGCGGGCGCGCTGGCGCCGCAGCTCGCGGATCCTTGCCTTGATCAGCGGGTCGCCTTCGACCTGCTTCAGTTCGTCCTTGATCTCCTTCGTCGACATCCGCAGGTTCCGGCGCCAATCGAAGCGCCGCCAAAGGAGATCGGCGATCACGATCAGGACCATGGTGCCGGCGACGGCAAAAAGCATGCGGAGGGTGAGCTCCCGCATCAGCTCCGGAATCCGGTTGACGTCGATGAATACGGCGGATTCCGCGCTGGCAAAGGTCGGCCAGATGACGAAGGCGGTCACGAGCCCGATCGTTGTGAGCTTCGTCAGCCCGAATCCGAACTCGACCAGGGCGGGCAGCCCGAAGATGCGGCGGGCGCCTGCGAAGAGTGAGATCCGTTCAAGCTTCGGCCTGATCCGTTCGGGCGCGATCACGACATTGCCTTGAGCGAACGCGCCCACCAAGCCACAGATCACGAGCGTCACGAAGATCGGCAGAAGCGCCATGCCGACCCGCGTCGCAAGTTCGTAGACCAGATTCAGAAGCTCGTAAATGCTTGTCGTGGCGACGAAATCCTCCGGGCGGTCGATCAAGGGCACCATGGCGGCGGAGATGTCCTCGACGGCCGCCGGACCGACGGACGCGGCGATGACGGTGGTTGCCAATATGGTCATGAAGGTTCCGACTTCGCGCGAGTTCGGGGTGTTACCCCGTCGAACCGCGTCCTGGAGCTTCTTTTCGGTCGGCTCTTCCGTTTGGGAGGACTTGTCGGGTTTGTCCGAGGCCATGGCGAGTCACACCTCGAGCGTGCGGAGCCAGTTCGCCATTTCGTCCACGAGCCCCAGAAGTATGGCTTCGATCGTCACGAAAATGAGGAACAGACCGCCCGCGAGCAGGAACGGCATGCCGATGAAGAATACTGGCAGGGAAGCCATCATCCTGTTTGTCAGGCCAAGGCCGACATTGAACAGGAAGGCGATGATCAGAAACGGAGCCGAAAACTGCACGCCGACCAGAAAGCTTCGACTGACGACCTCGGTGGTCGCTTCGGACAGATCGGACCAGTCGGGCAGGGTCGCCTGTGGAAGGACGACATAGCTCCGAACGAGCGCCTCGATCATCAGGTGGTGGAGGTCGGCCACGAAGATGGCGGCGACCGCCCCCATGAGCAGCGCTGCGGTCACTGCGGAGCCTCCCTCAAATCCGGCGCCGGCCGTCGGGACGATCATCGCCAGGCCCATGCTCTGACCGGCAACCTGGCCGGCAATCTGGATTGCGGCGAAGATGATCCGGGTGGTGGTTCCGATGAAGGCGCCGGCGACGAACTCGATAAAGAACTCCTGAACCATGTCTGCCGGCTGCTCCGGCACGCCGTCGGACCCCAGAGAGACGATGGGCATCAAGGCCAAGGCGAGGACGAGTGCCGCGACGAGCCGGATGCGCGCCGGAACCGCTACCTCGCCGAGGCCCGGCAGCAGCATGAGCGCGACCCCGATCCTCACGAAGACGAGAAAGAAGTCGTAGATACTGGTCGTTGCAAGGAGCTCGAGGCCGGGCATGGCACGTTACAGGAAGCTCCGTACGAGGCCGGCCGTCAGCAGGTACCATCCGTCGATCAGGACGAAAAACACGATCTTGAAAGGCAGGGAGATGATCGTCGGTGGAAGCATCATCATGCCCATCGCCATCAGCACGGTCGCCACCACGATGTCGATCACGAGGAACGGCAGAAAGATCAGAAAGCCGATCTCGAAGGCGCGGCGCAGCTCCGAGATCATGAATGCGGCGATCAGGATCCGCAGATCTATGCTCTCGATGATCTCCGCCCGGGTCGCCTCCTCGGCTGCCTGCCCCGGCGGCTCCGTGTCGCTCTTTTCGTAGAAGAGGGTGAAGAGGTCCTCGAACAGCGCCAGGTCCTTCTCGCGGACGTTGTCGAACATGAAGTGACGGAACGGGTTGGCGATCCGGCTGAAGGCCTGTTCCTCCGTGATCTGTTCGTTCAGCAGCGGCTTGAGGCCGTCGTTCCACGCCCGGTCGAAGGTCGGTGCCATGACATAGGCGGTGATGAACAGCGCCAGGCTGATGAGCACCATGTTGGGCGGCGTCTGTTGCAGGCCGAGGCCGGAGCGCAGAAACGAGAAGACGATGACGACCCGCGTGAAGCTCGTGACCATGATGAGGAGGCCGGGCGCAATGCTCAGGACAGTGAGCAGCGCGATGAACTGGATGATCCGCCCGGTAAGAGAGCCTCCCTCGTCGCCCACAACCTGCCCGAGGTCGAAGCTTTGGGCCATCGCGGGCTGGCCACTGAGCGCGATTCCGGCTCCGGCGAGCACCAGGGCCACAAGGAACATGCGAGCCTTCATCGTCACTGAACGATCAGCTTCCGGATGAGGACGGCCTCTATGGTTCGGTTGGGGTCGATGGCGGCGGCGCGCGCGAGAAGGTCTTCCTTCAGTCTCCGCATTCCGGCGCTACCCTCGATCTCGTGCTCGTCGAGGCCGCGGAGATAGTCATGGAGGACCTCGGTATAATGCGGCACCAGCCACTCGGCCTTTTTCTGATTTTTCTGGCTGGTTTTTAAGGTTAACGCGAGCTGAATGAACCGACCGCTCGCCGTCTGTCGAAGGTTGGTGACGATCGGCGGCATCTCGATAAAGACCGGGCCGGCTTCGTTGTTCTTGGCCTCGGTCAGCGCCTCGTAATAGGCCTTGGCGGTTTCATCCAGCGGCTTGTCGTCGATCGCCAAGTAAAATCCGACGACGGCCACCCCGAGGAAAAGCAAGGGGGCCAAAAGAATGAATGCAATCCACTTCAAGGCACCTGTCCTTGTCTCATGTTAACCCGGCGCCCCGGCGGGCTTTCTTGGCCGGCTTTCGGAACGTAAACCACGGCGAAAACATTCCTCGCTACCGTGGCGCCCTGGACGTGGACACAATAGGCACGCAGTTCTTCGGAAAGTTTAAAGTTCAAGGCGACTGTGAGGACTGTTCTCGAAAATTTGCGAGGGCTCGGAACTCGCCGGCTGGTGCTGCTGGGCGCGATCGGGGCAGCCGTGGTCGCGGCGATCGTCGCGATGTCGATCATGATGTCCCAGGCCAAGATGACCGTTCTCTATTCCGGCCTCGATCAGGCCGCCGTCAGTCGGATGGGGCAGGCCATTCAGGAGATGGGGGTCGCATTCGATGTGCAGCAGGACGGGACCGCCATCCTGGTCGCGCCGGAAGATGCGCCGCGTGTCCGCATGGCGCTCGCGGAGCGCGGGCTGCCGTCGAACAGCAACGTCGGATACGAGCTCTTCGACGAGCAGGGCGCCCTCGGCCTGACCTCCTTCATGCAGCGGGTGACGAGAACGCGGGCGCTGGAAGGCGAGCTCGCCCGGACGATCCAAACGATGGACAACGTCAAGGCGGCGCGTGTCCACATCGTCTTGCCCGACCGTGAGGCATTTAGCCGGACCGCTCCCAAACCATCGGCGTCGGTCGTCATCCGGACGGCCGGCGGACAGGGGCTGCCGCACGAGAAAGCGACCGCGGTGCAGCGTCTGGTTGCCGCCGCGGTGCCGGGTCTGGAGCCGTCCAATGTCACGGTCCTCGACACGAGCGGCAACGTTCTCGCGGCCGACGGCGACGAGGTCGGGTCGAGGCGGATCGGCCGTATCAACGATCTCAAGGCCGAAACGCAGACGCGGATGATGGAGGCGGTCGAGGCGCTCCTCACGCCTTATCTCGGTGTTGGAAACTTCCGGGTCATAGTGACCGCCGACATCAATACGGACCGCGAGGTTATCTCCGAGGAGACGTTCGATCCGGACAGTCAGGTCGAACGGTCGCTTCGATCCCTGACGGAGATCGAGTCCGCGACCGACCGGAGTTTCGAGCCGCCCGTGACGGTGCAGCAAAATCTGCCGGCGGAGGAGGTGAACAACGGCCCGCAGAGCCAGTCGAGCACCGAAACCAAGCGCGTTGAGGAGACGATCAACTACGAGCTCAGCTCGATCCGGCGCGAGCGCGTCAGCGAGGGCGGAGAGATCGAGCGGCTGAGCGTCGCGGTACTGGTGAACGGCGTCCGAACGGTCAACGAGCAGGGCGAGACGGTGTATCGGCCCCGGACCCAGGAAGAGCTGGCTGTGATTGCCAACGTCGTTCGCACCGCTGTCGGCTTCGATGCGCGCCGAGGCGACGTCGTCACGGTCGAAAACGTCGAGTTCCTCAATGTCGGGGAAGAGATCGAGCCGGTCGGCCCACCGGGCGTGACCGAGGTGGTCGTTCGCAATCTCGGAACGATCATTCAGTCCGCCGTGCTGCTGATCATTGTAGGACTCCTCGTCCTCTTCGGCCTGCGACCGCTGCTCTCCCGACTGCTCGCGGGCGCCAAGGACGACAAGGAGCAGACGATGCCGCCGGCGCTGGCCGACCAGACGGGCGACCGGTCGATGGCGGCGCTCCAGGGCGGCGGAGGCGAGGAGGCTCTCTTCGGGCCGGATGGCCAGATGTCGCCGCGTCTGGGCAAGCGATCCGACATGGATCAGTTCGTCGACAACATGATCGAGATGCGCGCCGTCGAAGGGAAGGTCCGGGAGTCGTCCGTCGCCAAGCTCGGCGAGATCGTCGAGGAGTATCCGGAAGAGGCCGTGAGCGTTCTTCGCGCGTGGATCTATGAGGAGCGGATGGCATGAGGACCAAGACCTACCGCTTCGATCGCGTCTTTCATCCGGACTCGGAAGGACAGGACACGGCCGCTCCGCAAAGCGAGATGACCGGGGAGATGATCGACGAGATCATCGCGGCCCGTGTCGAGGCCGCGGTGGAGAACGCGAGGAAGGAGGCCTACGCGGAGGGTCATGCTCTAGGCTACGAGGCGGGACGGGCGAATGCCTTGAACGAGCAGGAGATCAAGTTCGCCAGAGAGGCGCAGGAGATCGCCCGCCAGATCGAGCATGTTGCGAACGATCTCGATCGGATCGAAAGGAGCGTGCAGCTCGAGGCGGCGAACACCGTGACCGTGCTCGTGAAGCGTTTGGCGCCGGAGCTGCTCAAGGCGAATGCGGACTTGAAGATCGATGCTCTGGTGACGGAAGCGATCACGAAGCTTTGGACGGGCGGGCGCTTGGTCGTCAGGGTGTCGCCAGGTCATTCCGATCGCGTCAAGGCCGTGATCGCCGGCGTACCCAAGCATGGCGGTGCGGGAAATGCCGTGGAGGTTGTGGTCGACCAATCCCTTGCCCATGGCGCCGTCGACATCCAGTGGGAAGGCGGCGGCGTCGGCTACGACCCGAAGGCGATCGAGAACGATGTCAATCAGGCGGTGGGCCGGGTGATCCAAACCTTGTCCGGCATCGCACCGGAAAATAGTCAGGGTGCCGATCATGCAGACTGAGGAAAGTCGGATGGTTGAATCGGAGGTTGGGACGGACCGCGAGGCAACGCCCGATCAGGAGGCTGCCAAGGCGCCGGTCGGGGACGACAAGCAGGACGAATTCTCGAGCCTTGGCGCTGCCAACGGCGGCGCGAGGCGGCGGAGCGATGGGGCCGGTGACGCGGCCTATGAGCGCAATCTCGCGGTCATACTCGGGGTGCCGGTGAAGATGCAGGTCGTCCTGGGAGCTGCAGCGATGCCGGTGGCGAGCCTCTTGAAGCTCGGCCGCGGCAGCGTGATCGAGCTCGACCAGAAGGTCGGAGAGCCGGTCGACGTCATGGTGAACGACCGGGTCGTCGCTCGCGGCGAAGTCGTGGTGGTCGAGGAGGAGCGCTTCGGCATCACCCTGACAGAGATCGTGACCAGCGACCTGCCAACCGATGGAGTTAAGCTGTAATGCCGCTTGGCAGCGCAGTAGAGAAGCCCGAGGGGGAGCAGCGGTCCTCCCGCGAGGACGTGCTGGCCCGCCTCACAAACTCGTCGACGCTCACGCAGGAGCGCCTGCCGATGTTCAACGTGGTGATGGATCGGCAGGTCCGCCTCCTGACCACGAGCATTCGCCAGCTGACCTCGCGGAACGTGCGCGTGCGCGTATCGGAGCACGAGGTCAGACGGTTCGGAGACGCCCTGGCTGACGTAGCGCCGAACTCGATAATCGCGGTCGTCAATGCGAGGCAGTGGGACAACAAGTTCCTCATCGTCGCCGATGCCGACATGGTCTATTCCTGCGTGGACGTCTTGCTCGGTGGCAAGCAGCGGGCTGCGGCGCTCGATGAAGAGCGGTCATTCACCCCGATCGAACGCCGCCTCAGCGAGCGGTTGCTCCGTCTGGTCATGCAGAACCTGGAGAAGGCGTTCAGCCCGATCGCCGAGGTCGAGTTCACCCTCGACCGTTTGGAAACCAACTCGGAATTCGCCGCCATCTGCCGGGAAAGCAATGCCACGATAGTGGTGACCCTGCAGGTGAACTTCGAACGGGCATCCGGCCGGATTTCGATTCTTCTCCCCTACGCGACCATCGAGCCGATCCGCAAGCTGCTGCTGCAGATGTTCATGGGCGAGAAGTTCGGGCGGGATCCGGTTTGGGAAAACCACCTCAAGGACGAAATCAAGCGCACCGAGATGAAGATCGTCGGCGTGCTCCATGAAAAGTTCATCCCGCTGAACGAGGTGGCCAAATGGCGGGTGGGGATGACGATCCCTTTGAATGCGACGACCAAGACGCCAGCCCGGCTGGTTTGCAACAAAAAGACCCTGTTTCGCGGCGAGGTAGGCCAATCCAACGGGAACATCGCCATCAAGGTCGAGACCGTGGCCTCGGACAAGCAGGAGTTCCTCCATGATCTTGTATCTCGTTAACCTCGCTCTCCTCCTGATGCTTATGGCCGCGACCGCCTACATGGTCATGGTCAACCGCCGCCTCCGGGCCTTGAAGAGCGGCCAGGACGAGATCGGCCCGACGGTCCAGAACTTCGCCAAGGTCACCGCCGAAATGACCGATACGGTGAAGCGGCTCAGCACGGACGCGGCGACCATCACCAAGAACCTCGAGGGCGCCATCGCGCGCGCCGAAAAGGTGCATGGAGATATCAACCGTACGCTGGCCGGGGCGAGCATCGAGGCCAGGATTCTGGCGCGCAACAGGTCGCGGATGGCTGGCGACGCTTTGCAGCGGGACGGCGCCGCGCCCGCATTCCGCGAGAGGAACGGGGAGAGGGAAGGCGGCACGGCCAGGAGGCCGGACGCCGAGCAGTCGATCCAGGACGCGCCGAGGCGGACCGAAGGGGGCATCCGCCGGCTTGCGACCGCCGAATCCGAGCATGCGCCCACCGTGACGGCGGCGTGGCCGGCCGAGAAGCAGTCGGACAAGCCAAAGCGCTGCCGTCCCTGGATGCCGCGCCGCGCCACCGATGAGAACCTGCGCGCCGATGCGATGCAGGTGTTCTATGGCGAGCCGGAGTCGGCGTAAGGAGGTTGCTGTGTTCAGGATTCTCCCGTTGACGCTTGTGGCGATGATGCTCGCGATCCCGCTGCAGATCGAGGTCCTGGTCAAGGATCGAGGAGCGTTGGCAGGCGTATCTTCGGCCTTGGGATTCGGTGATCATCCGCGCCCTTGGGCGAAGGATCTGATCGGGCGCGAGGGCGGCGGCGCCGGGCAATCTCAGGGGCCGGTGGAGAGCGCCGCCGTGCAGAAGCCCAATCCTGGGCCGGCGGGGTCGGAAACCGCAAAAGCAGCGGTTTGTGCGCCGAGTCAGCCGGTCGACGAGGGGCGACTGGCTCGGTTGCTGGCGACGGAGCGCCGCGTCCAAGAGCAGATCACCCGTCTGGCGTCGCTCAAGACGGCGATAGAGCAGCTGCTTCAGAAGCAATCGACGATGGATGAGGCCAGTATCCATCAGCTCGTCAACATCTATAAGAACATGAAGCCGGATGAAGCCGCACGGATCCTTGAGGACATGGAGCCCGAGATCGTGGTCGATCTGATCGGCGCCATGAAAGAGCGGGATGCGGCACCGATCCTGGCCAGGCTTTCGGAAACCACCGCGCGCAAGGTAACCGGCGAGATCGCCCTCCGTCGCAGTCTGACCAAGTTGAACGAAACCAAATGATTCGGGGCGTCGTTACGAACGTCGAAGCCTGGAAGGGCGACGACTCGATCGTCCACAGGATCGAGCGCGCGCTTTTCAAGATCTTCGAGAGCCCGATGGAGGAGATCTTTTCGGTCGATCCGGTCTACCTGATCGGCGAGCTGCGCAATGCCTGGACGGACATTCTGACCGATTATGTCGCCGACAGTCTGAGCTCCGTTCCCGGTGCCAGCGACTTCCGCTTCGAGGGGAAGGGCGGCTTCCACCTGGCCTGGCGTTCGCCGCCCGAGGTCTATCTGGATTTCACCTACGAAGCGCCGAACTATCACGTGCTGTTCCTGCTTCACACGGACGGCTTCACGAACTCCTGCCGGCTGAAGGAGTTCACCGTGGCGCCGGGCCATTCCTTCGAGGAGGCAGCCCGGCACTTCCTCGAGCAGCTGCACCTCTACGGGAGCGCCGCCGAAGGCGACGGCACGCCCTCCTGATCGGCCGCGCCAGGCCCTGCTGAGGAGGGCGGGTGGCGTCAGTAATGCCGGAGGCTTCCAGGAGCGCCATGCGGGCGCCGTAGGCTGATCCACAGCAAGATCCGTGTGTGGTGCCGGCAAGGCGCCGTTTCGGCCGTGCGGACCGGGCAGGGCGGTGCGGGCACGCGCCGGAAACGCGGCCGATCGGCTCTGAATCCGAGGATTCGTGGCTCCTTGCCAGCTTGCCGGATCTTCGCCCATGATACCGCGGTCGAGCGCGGAGCCGCGCCCGTCGCGGCGGTCGAAGAACGTCCTGGCCGGCGGACGACACCCTGTTGCCAGCCCGGATGTCCGGGAGGCGGGCGCCTCCTGGCGACTGCGGAGGTCGCGCGGCGGTTTCATGAAAGTTGCGGGACCAAGCGACGACAGCGAGCCCGCGGTAAAGCCCAACCGCAGCGCCATGGGCGCGGCCGGTCGCCCTTGGCGCCAACTTTCGCAAACTTTCGTAAAAGGCGATGCGTCGGTTCGAACCTGAATTCCTGATTCGCGCGGAGATCCGAAGAACGTTACGTCTTCCGAATCCCCGCGATCAGTTTGCTAGGAGGCGCGCTTCAGCGCGGCGTCGGCGTTCTTTTTGGCGACGACAGACAGTTTGACGTCCGACCGCTCCGACTTCGGCGCCTCGAGCTTGTAGCCGCGACCGTAGACGGTCTCGATATACTCTGCGCCGCCGGTATAAGAGGCGAGCTTCTTGCGCAGCTTGCAGATATAGACGTCGATCACCTTGTCGTAGGGCTGGGACGCCATCATTCCGTAGATCGTGTCGTAAAGGGATTCCTTCGAGACGACCTTGCCCACCCGGAGCGCCAGCTCGGTGAAGATCGAGTACTCCCGGTGGCTGAGCTTGATCCGCTGACCGTTCACCTCAGGGTCCCGCCCGTCGAGATAGGCGGTGATCTGACCGATCTGGATCTGGCCAGAAGAATGCCCGAAGCCGCGACGGACCACGGCCTTGATCCTGGCCATGACTTCCAGCGGGCTGATCGGCTTGATCAGCACGTCATCGGACCCCGCGCTCAGTAGCCGTATCGTTGCCTCGCTGTTTCGGTGATCAAGAAGCCCGATGATAGGAACGGCGCAGCCGCTCTGTCTAAAGGACCGCACGAACTCGGACTGGTTCTCGACGCCCCCGACAAGGATAGCGTCGCAGTTCTCGAACTCCGCTGCCCCCTCCAGAGAAAGATCGAGAGCGTTGATCGTCGTGGCGGTTTCACATTTTATTTTGTTTCGCGAGAATGCGGACCGGATCGAGTCCGCAATCTCTTTGTTCGGCTCGAACAGAACGATGTGACCCATATACTGATCCCCCCGATCCCGCATAACAGTCGATCCTCGGAAGCGCCCGTGCACATTCAGGCGCAAGCAGAAATCATAGATGCTGGGTACGGGAAATCGTTTGATGAACGGTTAAATCGAGAAATGTAATTCTGAATGTATTTCGGTTAATTACGTATTTACTTAGTAACGGTTCAGTAATATTGAATTTTATGCTTTTTGATTTTTTTCGGCTCGTTGAGCCCAGCTTCAAACTGGATTTAATCTTCGCCCGGTAGGGTATTGCGGTCATGAACGCGATCCCGAAGCGACGATGAGACGAACGTTCGCCATCCTCATGCTTGCGGCATTGGCTTGGCTCATGCCGGCTGCGGAGTTCTCCGCCGCGGCGGCGCCCACGCGCATCAAGGACATTGTGCGAGTCGAGGGCGTGCGGAAGAACCAGCTCATCGGATATGGCCTCGTGGTGGGCCTGAACGGCACCGGCGACCGGCTTCGGAACACGCCCTTCACGGAGCAGAGCCTGGCGAGCATGCTCGAACGCATGGGGGTCAACGTCCGCGACGAGGATCTCCGCACGAAGAACGTCGCCGCGGTGATGGTCACCGCCGAGCTGCCGCCTTTTGCCCAGCAAGGATCGCTCATCGACGTGACGGTATCCGGTCTCGGCGACGCGACGAGTTTGGCCGGCGGGACGCTCCTGGTCACGCCGCTGCTGGGCGCCGACGGGGAAGTCTACGCCGTTGCCCAGGGGGCGGTCGCGATTTCGGGCTTCGATGTTTCCGGGCAGGCCGCGCGGGTTACCAAGGGCGTGCCGACGACCGGGCGGATCGTGAATGGCGCGATCGTCGAACGAGAGGTCGGCGTCAACCTCAACGATGTGCCCGTCGTCAATCTGTCGCTGCGGAATCCTGATTTCACGACGGCAATCCGGATTGCCGAGGCCATCAACGACCATCTGGATCAGCCGCGCGCCAGGGCCCTGGATCTCAACAACGTGGAAGTCCGCGTCCCCGATGCCTATCGCGGGGAGGTGGCGCGCTTCATTTACGAGATCGAGAACCTGACCGTTACCCCGGATGCAGTCGCGAAGGTCGTCATCGACGAGAAGTCCGGCACGATCGTGATCGGGAACGAGGTCCGCGTGAGCAAGGTGGCGATCACCCAGGGGAATCTCACGATACAGATCACGGAGACCCCGCAAGTGTCTCAGCCGTCGCCGTTCTCGGAAACGGGGGAGACGGTGGTCGTGCCACGCACGAACATCGAGGTCGACGAAGAGACCGGAGCCGGTTTCGCGATCCTCGAGGACTATACGACCCTCGAGGCGCTCGTCGCCGGCCTGAATCGCCTCGGCATGTCGCCGCGCGACATCATCGCGATCCTGCAGGCGATCAAGGTCGCGGGCGCGTTGCAGGCCGAGATTGAGATTATCTAGCGGGAGGGACGGGCGATGGATGTGAGCAATGTTGCGCAAGCAACCGCATCGCTTCGGGCCGGCACCGGTGCCGGAGGTCCCGCACCGGCGCAGGGCATCGACCGGTCGAGCGACGCCTGGAAGGCGGCGCGGGAGTTCGAGGCCCTGGTGCTGTCGCAGATGTTCGAGTTCATGTTCGCCGGCGTCCGGACGGACGGCATGTTCGGCGGAGGGCATGCGGAAAAGGTGTATCGGAGCCTTCTCTTGCAAGGCTATGCCGACAGCGTCGCCGAAACCGGCGCAATCGGCATCGCCGAGCGCGTGTATGGCGACATCGTGACGTACTATGGCCGCGCGGAGGGTAATCGCGATGGGTGAGGTTTTCCGCCTTCGTGAGAAGATCAAGGACTTCAATGTCGCTCCGGCCGGGCCCGGCGCCCCGGAGGAGCATCCCGCCGGCGAGGAGATCGACGAGGCGAAGGCCGCCCTGCAGCGGGAGCTGCGTGCCGGCTTCTGCGAGACGATCGACAAGCTCATTGAGATCCTCAATGAGGAAAGCGAGGCCGTGCGGAAGCACGATGTCTCGGCCATTCCCGAGTTTGCCGAGGCGAAGGAACGGATGCTTGTCGTCATGGAGCGCATCCTGAACAAGGCCGTCGAGGAGCGGATATCCCTGCGGCCGGACGATCCCGGCATCGATATCGAGGAGCGGCTGCAGCAGTTCGACCGGGCAACCCGGCGGAACATGGCCGCTCTCGAGGCGCTGAACGGAGCCGTCACGCGCGTGGTCGACCTGACCGTCAAGGCCCTGGAGCAGGAGAACAGCGAAGGGCTCTACGCGCGCAGCGGCCGGTCTGTCCGCCCGACCGACGTCTCGCCGGCGGGTGTCAACGTCGATCTGTAGCCGGCCCGAATTCGACTTTCCAGCGCTGTCGCTTGCGGGTGATGCCGGCGTGTGCCCGCTCAAAGGCGGGCCGCGCCTCTTGAAGCACGGCCGCTCGATATCGGACCGCGTCGCGTGATATCCTGACCCCGCGAGGCCGACTCGTTCCTGAGGTTGTGTCGGCCAGGTCCGGGCCTGGTAAAGGCGCTGGATAGGAATGCGCGGTGCGGCTTCAGGGGACTCTCGGAGCCACCCGGGGCAGGGCTCATTTGCCAAATCGTGACCATGCCGATCCGCGCGATGATCGTGTGCTCGGCTATCGCGCCTTCCGTAAGGCGCGGAGATTGCCGCTGACAGCATCGATCATCTCACCCGGCATGCGCGGTTGCCGTTCTCGCCGGGCAGACAACACACCCGAGGCAAAACATTGAACGAAAATGAGAAATCACCATGACCTCTCCAGTGATCCCCACCATCACCGCCTTTGAACGATCGCCCGATGGCGGCAGGGGACTGGCGCGTGACATGCCTGTTCGCTGGGCGCTCGAAGAAGTGGGCCGGCCCTACCACGTACGCCTTCTCTCGTTCGGTGCGTTGAAGGAGGCCCCGCATCGTGCGCTTCATCCGTTCGGGCAGATTCCGACCTATGAAGAAGGCGATCTCTCCCTGTTCGAGTCGGGCGCGATCGTGTTGCATATCGCGGAGCGCCATGCGGGCCTTCTGCCAGAGGATGCGAATGCCCGGGCGCGTGCGATCACATGGATGTTTGCCGCGCTCAACACCGTAGAGCCGCCGATCTTCGACCGCGATCTCGCCAAGATCCTCGAGCGCGACGAGCCCTGGTACGAGCAGCGCCTGCGTGTCCTGGAGGACAACATCCGGAAACGGCTGGGCGACCTTTCCAGTCGCCTTGGCGACGGCGACTGGCTTGACGGCGCGTTCAGCGCCGGTGACCTTTTGATGGTGACGGTGCTGCGCCGGTTGCAAGGTTCGGGTATCCTCGAGGAATATCCGAACCTCGCGGCCTATGTAAGCCGCGGCGAAGCGCGGCCCGCTTTCAAGCGTGCGTTCGACGCTCAATTGGCGGTTTTCACGGCCGCATCGACCAGCCGATAAAGATTCGCTCTGAGCTTCGGAGCCGTCATCTGGACGGTTCCGATCAGCTTACGAGTGTGACCCGAGCACCACCTTGGCCGTTTCGGTTGACGGTTATAGAGCTCGATCCAGCGGAGACAGTGAGGACAGCGTGCCGGCGGTTCCTCCCCCGGGTTGCCCCGCGTGGCGCCGGGAAGCCGGGCGTGAATTTGCCGCGAAGCCGCGGCCTTACGAGATCACCATGTCCTGGGACGCGTCGACCATTTCGCCGCTTTCCAGCACCAGGACCGTCCTTCCGCCCTCTTGAATGATCTGCTTGATTTTTTCGGTAACGAAGGTGGCGGTCGGGAGCTGATTGCCCTCGGCGTCGATCGCCTCGACGACCACGGCGTAGGTTCCGTCCTCCTGCATCTCGCCCTGATCGTTGAGGCCATCCCAGGTTACGCTCTGCCGCCCGCCGCCATAGGCGACGGTCTCGGTGCGGATCGGGTGTCCGGCGGAGTTCAGGATGGTGTAGCGGACCTTGGCCGGCTCGCCTTGGACCGCGAAGGAAAAATCGACTTCCCCGTCCTCAAGGTTGAGGACGCTGCCGGCAACCTCGATGTTGCGCCCGATCAGGGCGAGGCTGCTGCGCGACGACATCGACGAGATTGCCGTCATGAGGTCGTCGAGCTTGCTGTTCGTTCGGATCGACTGCTCGACCTGGGAGAACTGCGCGAGCTGGGTGACGAACTGCGTGGCATCCATCGGGGCCAGGGGATCCTGATTGCGCATCTGCTCGGTCATCAGCTTCAGGAACACCTGGTAGTCGCTGTTGATCATCTGACTGGAAGTCATCGTTGCTCTCCGTAGGCCTAGAGCGATATGTCGAGGACGCCTTCCACGTAGCGAGAGGTGACTCTCGCTCCGACATTGCCCTCGTCGGGTCCGACCGGCCCCGATATCGAGAAGCGGTCGGGCGCCCCGGTTCGCTGGTCGGCCGATTGCGACTGCCCGTCCCGGGAGGCGAAGTGGATTCCGGAACCGCCGATGTTCAGCCCGGCGTCCTGCAAGGCCCGCTCGAGCGTCCGCACGCTTTGCTGCAACTGTTGCAACGTGTCCGGCCGGTCCGCAGCAACCGTAACGTGCAGCCGCCCGTCCCGCATCTCCAGCGTTACATCGACTTGGCCGAGTTCCTTTGGATACAGGTTGATGCGAAGGACCGACTGGCCGGACTGGGCCGCACGAACGATGTGTACGGCGACCTGGTGTACCGGTTGTGCGGCCTCGCGCGCCGTCACCCGACCGGAGTCCCCGACCAGGTGGCCGTCGCCGCCGATGCGGGCCATGAGGCCGTTCTCGGTGCCGTCGCTTCGCGCGGCGGCCTGGCGTCGGGTCGCTTGTCCCGCGTCCATGAGGGCGGCCATGGCGCCCTGTGGCGCCGGTGCGGGTGTCGGAGGCTGACCGTCGGCCTTCGCCGTTGCGGTGCCTCCGTCCGGCGACCGGCCCTTCTCGGTCAGCGCCTGTTCGGCAGGGGAGGGAAGGCGCTGCGACCGCGCGCGCGACTTCTCGGCCTGCTCCGCCGCGGCCTGGGCCGCGGCGGTCTGGAGCTGGTCGCCGTTCTCGCCGTTCGGGATGGCCGTCGGCGAAGCCTGTGGGCCCTTCGCCCCGGAGAGCCAGTCGGATCGCGGTGTTTGTGCGGTCTTGCCCGACGGCATCGCGGCGGGTGCCGTCGCATCGGTCTTGCCCGACATCCCGGAAAGAGCGGCGCTGAACGTGATCGCCTGGTTGGCTCCGGAGCCCCCGGCGTTGCCAATGGTGGCCTCGGCACCGGCTCTTGCGGCCGTCCCGCCGCCGGTCTGTTTCTTCTTATCCGCGGCCGGCTCGCCGGTTCGCGCGGCCCTCGCCTCCGCACCCGCGGCGCGGCGGTCGTCCCGGCTCTCGCGGGGCGCGGATGCCCGATCGGATGCGACGCTCGGCCGCTCGGCGCCGGCGAGGAGATCGTCGAAGGCGCGCCGGTCGCCCTCGTCCTCGGGCCCGGACTTGGCCGGAGCTCGGCCCTGTGGCCTCGGCTGGATGTCCTGCGGCGTCTCGATCATGGTCGGACCGATCATCGCTCTCGAGCCCTTGTTTACTGCCGGCTGGGAGTCTACCGGTGAAAGACTAAATCCGGGTTTCGATTCCCGGCCCCGACAAACGCGGGTTCATGCCAGGCTGTTCACGAGATCGCCCTCGAGGAGCGGTAACCATAGCTCGGCCTTGTTGGTAAAGACGACGTTACCTCTCAAGGCGAACTGCCTGAAGCAATCCGGCGCATTCGACTGGATCATCTCCGTCAGGAACCTGGGCAGGGCCGTGGTCGTCAGGATCGTGATGTTGAGGTGGCCGCCATAGAGGAAGGCCGTCATCTGCACCGGCCCGCAGGCAGGCAGCACCATCTGAAGGGCGCAATGCTGTCCCGGCTTGCGATGGCCCGTCTCGGGGTCCACCATTTCACGGCGGACTCCCCAGACCATCTGTGTCAGCGACTTCATCATGACCGGGACCAGCACCACCTCCCAATAGCCGTAGGGGCCGAGGTCCCGCAGCCGCGGGCCGACCTGGCGGTCGAGATAATCGAAGATGTCGTCGGCGTCGTGGATCTCGATGTCGCGGGCGACCACGCGTCCCAGCCAAGCCCTGAGCCCGCCGTTGCGAAGCGTCAACAGGAAGAGCATGAGGGCGAAGCCGAAGGTGGAGTTGAGGCGCGGCGCGATCCGCAGGCCGTTGTTGAGAATCGCCGGGCTGATGCCCACGAGGGCGCCCACCATCTCGTTGTAGGTTTGGGCGCTTTCGGCAAAGGACGCGGCGATTCGCGTGGCGGCGCTAGGGGCGGTTAGGCTCTTGGCGTCGTCGAAGGCGCGGGTGACGTGCAGGCCGCGCTGGACGTCCGTGCCCCCTCTGCTGCCTTTCGCTTCGAGGTTGCCCTGGAGCCAGAGCTCCGTCCGCTTCTCGGACCCGATCTCGGACGCCTCGAACTCGGCGATGGCCCGTACCATCTGGTCCGGATTGCCGGTTCGCACGGGAATGAGCGCCTGCGCCGGGTTGTGAGCGGGGGTCGAGGATCCGGCGATCGAGATCATGACCGGGGTCGGCCTGGCCGCGAGCTCGGCCGTGCCCGTCGGCGGCTGTTGCGGAATGATCTCGATGCGCGCGCTCGTGCCGGAGGGAGAGATCGTCAGGATGATCTTCTGCCCCGGAATGAGCTTGGCCGCTTTCTCTCCGTTGAAGACGTTCGTCTGCCGGACGGCGAAGTCACCGATCGGGGTCTCGACACGGACGATGTTGTTCGGAAGGATTTCCTTCGGCACGGCCTCGACGCGGATGGCTTCCTGGCCGGGCGCGAAGAGGCTGGGCCGACCGAGGATGATCGCATTGGCCTGCAGAAGCCGGGCCTCGCGGTGAGCGGCCGTTCCCTGCTGTAAGGCTCCGGAGTCCGTGAGGTACAGGAGCGTATCGACCGGCGGCAGGCTCATGGTCGGTCATGATCGATAGTTGTTCTGCAGCATGAGCCGGGTGAACAGGACCTTATCGACAACCTCGGCACCGAAGGCGGTGTTCAGGTCGTTCGCCATGCGTTCCGCCAGGGCCTTTGGATCGAACTGGCCGCTCATGAAGGCGCCGGTTTCGGCATAGGAAAAGAGCGATCGTATGGTCGCGTCCCGGTAATCGGGGATGTGCCTCGCGGCCACCATCTTCTCGTCCAGGCTCGTCATCGAAAGGGTGATCTCGGCCAGGACGAAAGCCTGCGTCTTGCCGTCGTAGACGACCGGAATGACGAACTGGCCCAGCTCGAGGTAGGTCTGCCGGGTGGGGTCCAGCGGCTGCCTCTGCGGCACCGAGAAGGCGAGAGTCTCCTCCGGATGCAGCACGCCCATCGCGTGGTTGCCGATCGCCAGGCCGGAAATCAGCCCCAGCAGCGCCAAGACGACGGCCAGGGTGATGAAGCGCCCGAGCGTCATGCTACGCCGCCTTCGCCCGGGCGGCCCTGCCCAGATCGGTGTCCAGGATCGTCGCCTCCTCGACGGCGTAGAAGCTCGGCTGCGTGCTGGAATGGATGACCTTGCGGCCATACTCCACGGCAACCTGCGGTGCCGCGCCGTTCAGGTGGGCCAGGATCGTCGCCTTGATCGAAACGAAGTAGGTGATCTTCAGGTCGCGGCTGGCGCGGATGAGCGAGGCTATCGGCCCGACGACCCCGTAAGACAGAAACACGCCGAGAAAGGTCCCGAGCAGCGCGCCGCCGATGAGCCCGCCCAGAACATCCGGCGGCTGGTTGATCGCGCCCATCGCCTTGATGACGCCCAGCACGGCGGCGACGATGCCGAGCGCGGGCAGGCCCTCGGCCTGCATCTGAAGGGCGCGCGTCGGCCCGTGGAACTCCTTGGAGATCATCCGGATCTCCTCGTCCATCAGCGACTCGACCTCGTGCGGCTTCGCCGTGCCGAGCGACAGCAGGCGGAGGTAGTCGCAAATGAAACGGACCGCCCGCTTGTTCTTCATCACGGACGGATACTCGCCGAATATGTCGCTTTCCTCCGGGCGTTCGATGTGGCGCTCAAGATACAGCATGCCCTTGCCCTTGATGGTCCGCAGCAGCGTGTAGAGCAGCCCGAGAAGCTGGAGGAAATCCTGCTCCTTGACCCGATTGCCGGTGAACAGCTCGCCGATGGCCTTCAGGGTATCCTTGACCACATGCATCGGGTGCGCGAGCACGAAGATGCCGCAGGAGGCGCCGGCGACGACGACGAACTCGAACGGTTGCCACAGAACCGCCAGGTTTCCGCCCATGCCGAGATAGCCGCCGACCACCGCCGCGACGACCAGAAGAATGCCGATCAACGGACCCATAGGATCTTCCCTTCCGAGGCAATCGAGACTCGTTATCGAGACTCGTTCGAGCCTGATGAACCGCAGACAGTAGAAAGCCGCGGTTAAAAGCGGTTTTAAGAAGATGGTTTAAGGAGCTTGTTTGCGAAATACGCGGCGTCGAATCGCCAGTTAGTCGTATATATGTATATTTGTAGTATAATCGAAGACGATTATTCGTCGTGGCCTCGTTCTATTAATCTATTTTTAAATCGCGCGTGACAGCATCGCGGCGTCATCTCGGGATCGGTGGCCGCAGAAGCGGGCCCGGACCCTTGCAGGTCGTCAGAAGGCGGGACACCTCGAAGCAACCTTAGAATGAAAGGACTGAGGACATGGCTGCCTCGATTCTGACCAACGTCGGCGCGATGACCGCGCTGCAGACCCTCCAGAACGTCAGCTCGAACCTGCGTGTCGCCCAGGACCGCATCTCCACGGGCATGCGCGTTGCGACCGCCAAGGACAATGCGGCCTACTGGGCGATCGCGGCCACGATGCGGACCGACCTGTCCGGCTACCAGGCGATCACCGACTCGCTGGGTCTGGGCCTGTCGACCGCCGACACGGCCCTGGCTGCGAACGAAGCGATCGTCAAGAAGCTTCAGCTTCTGAAGGACGCGATGGTCGCCGCCCAGAACGAGAACGTTGACCGGACGAAGATCAACGACAGCGTTCAGCAGATCAAGGCTGAGCTCTCAACGATCATCGCCAGCGCCAGCTTCAACGGGGCGAACTGGCTCGACGGTTCGATCAACGATGTTGGCGGCGGCGGCAACCCGTTCTCGATCCTGGCGTCAATGGTCCGGTCGGGTAGCGACGTGACGCCGGCATACATCGTGTTCGATCCGGCGAATTCGCACTACTCCGACGGCTCGACCGGCTTCTTCCACCAGCAGCTGGCCACCATGTCGGGTACCGCCACCAACGGCATCATCGCAAACGGTATCCTTGATGCCAGCTTTACCTTCGACAACTCCACGGCCGACACCGACCTGGAAGGTGCGCTGCTGGAGGTCGAGGCTGCGATCGCCAAGGCGACCGAGATCGGCTCGCTGCTCGGCTCCATCCAGACGCGTATCGAGAGCCAGCACACCTTCATGACGCAGCTGATGGACGCGACCGAGCGTGGCATCGGCGTGCTGGTCGACGCCGACATGAACAAGGAGAGCGCGCGGCTCAAGGCCCTGCAGGTCCAGCAGCAGCTGGCCATCGAGGCCCTGAATATCGCGAACAACGAGCCGCAGAACATTCTGTCCCTGTTTCGTTAATCGGCCAGGGGAGTCGTACGTCTCGACCGAGGCGACTGGAGGGCCCGCCCCAAAACGGGGCGGGCCTTTCTTCGGCGGGCGGGGCGGTCCCAGCGAGAGGACGGGCAACCTTAAAACGCAGATTAAACATCCGGTGGTAGCGTTTCCTTCGCCGGAATCATGACGCCGAAGGGACGTACGGCATGGAAGCAATACGCGCCTATCAGGAAACGAAGCGGGCCTTCGCCGACCCGAAGGACGGCGAACGCGCCGTCTTTGAGCGCGTGACGGCGCAGCTCCGTGAGGCGGCGCAACTCCAGTCTCGAACCGAAGCGTTTCACCAGGCGTTGCTGGCCAACCGGCGGCTCTGGGCGGCGGTCGTCGCCGATGTCGGACATCCGAACAATCGCTTGTCGCAAGCGATGAAGGAAAGCCTGATCTCGCTCGGCCTCTGGGTGCAGCGGGAAAGCACGGCCGCCGCGTCCGGCAAGACCGACTTGTCGGCGCTGATCGACGTCAATGAGGCGATCATCGGCGGCCTCAGGAAACAAGGTTAGGTGCGAGCGCGCGAGGGAACGATGGGGCTCAACATAAGATTGCTTCACGGGGACCAGTGCGTCATCAACGGCGCCGTGATCAAGTGCAAGTCGCAGCGCACGACGATCTCCGTCGAGAACTACGCGCATGTCATCCGAGGGGCGGACATCCTGAAGCCGGAGGACGCGAACACGCCCTTGCGGCGCGTCTACTTCGCGACGCAACTCATGCTGATCGATCCGGTGCGTGCCGGCGAGCATCGCCAGCACTTCGACCGCTATATGTCCGATGCGCTCGGTGCCCTGGAGAATCCGCGGATGGTCGAGCAGCTTCACCGGGCGATCAGCAATGTCGACGCCGGCGACTATTACAAGGCGCTCGTCGCGCTCAAGCCCGTCCTCGAATATGAAAGGCAGCTCCTCGCGAGCTGAGATCGATCCGCCGCGCGGCCATCTGACGGCCGCCCCCGACGAGAGGGAGCAGACGCGATGTACTCGACCCTTGGGCAGATCACCCTCGTTCAGAGCACCTATGCCCGCCGCCTCGAAATGGTTTCGAAGGATGCCTTCGTCCAGCGCGAGGCGGCCTACTTCCGCGAGAACATCGCGAAGATCGAAACGGGCGATCAGCTCATCGACGACTACCGGCTCTATTCCTTCGCGATGAAGGCCTTCGGCCTCGAGTCCGAGATCTATGCGAAAGGGCTGATGCGCAAGGTCTTCAACGAAGGCATTGTGGATCCGGAATCGACGGCCAACCGCCTCGCTGATGCCAAGTTCCGCGAAATCGCCCAGGCCTTCGGCTTCGCCGAAAGCGGCAACCTGAAGATGCAGGATCCGGACAAGGTCGAGGCCATCGTGCAACGCTACCTTCGCCAGGAACTCGAGGTGCGCGAGGGCGAAGAAAATGAGGCCGTACGCCTGGCGCTCTACTTCGACCGGCAGATCGCGAAGGCGAAGAACTGGTACGAGGTGCTGGCCGACCCGGCGCTGGCCGAGGTGGTGCGGACCGGCCTGGGGCTTCCCCGCGAGTATGCCCTGATCGATATCGACCGGCAGGCGGCCTTCTTCGAGGATCGCCTGAAGCTCGAGGACTTCAAGGACGCGGAGAAGCGCCGAACCTTTATCGAGCGGTTCGGCGCGCAGTGGGACTTGCAGCAAATGACCGCCTCGCCCGGCAGCGGCATCCTTGTGGCGAATGGCATCGCACCGATTCAGCCGCTGCGCCCCGGAGAGACGGTGCTCGGCTCCATCAGCCCGTCACTGCTTGCGGAGCTGGCGAAGTACCGGATCTGATCGGCTCCGCTCGACGGGATCGGCCTCGGCGTCGGCCCCTTCGGGTGACCGCCGGCACAAACCCGTTCATCCGGATTGAGGGCTGCGATCCGGGCCTCTCCCCGAGGCCTTGTTGGAGGTGCCGGTTCGCCGGCGCCGGCTGCCGCGCGCCGGCGCTTACTTCACCGTCTTGCCCAGGGCAATGAGGGACTCCGTCTGGTCGAGAAGTTCCGCGATCGCCTGCTCCGGGTTGTTTTCGGCCGCCCTCTCGGGATGCCGAATCAGGCTCGCGATGAGCGAGGACCATTCGCTGCCGGCCCAGGCGCTCGCTCGGTATTCCAGGAGGCCCGCGGCCTCCTCCATGTAGCCGGACAGATATGCGGCTATGGCATAGTCGACGTAGTCGGGCGCGCCATGCGCGGCGTCCGGGTTCATCTGAAGAAGCTCGTCATAGGCGAAGAACGCCGCCTCCCATTTTTCGGCCTTCATATAGATCTTGGCGATTTCACGTGTGAGATGCCGGTCCAGCAGATGGTCGATCTTGCCGATGACCGTGTCGAGTTCGCCGAGCGCGGCCTTCGCCTCGACATAGATCTGCAGGGCCTCCCGACCCCAGGTTTCCGGCTGTTCCAGGTTCACGATCCTGCCCAGGCGATCGATGGCCTCCTTGGGCCGGCCCCCTTTGACCAGCATCTCGACAAGCTTCAGGGCGTCCGCGCGGGCCTCCGGCCGCAGCATGTACCACAGGACTGTGCCGTGCAGGTTGGCGATGCTCGTTTCGTCGGTCGGCGGGCTCGGGATGGTTGTCGCAAGAATGTCTGCCGCTTCGGCATAGAAGCCCCGTTCCGCCAGGTAATCCGCATAGCGGCGGTCGATCTGCCGCGCCAGCTCTCTGTCGGTCACGAAGGGCATGTAGTCCTGCCGAAGCCGCCGCACCTGCTCCGGAGAGAAGGCTTCGATGCCGTCGGTCATCAGCCTGCTGAACAGCTCCGCACCCAGGCTCTGCGCGTCCTGGAGAAGGGCGCCGTCGGGGAAGCGTTCGGTTTGCAGGCGCAGGGTCTTCAAGGCGTTGATTGCGTCTCCCTGCTTCTTCTGGAAGCGGGCCCTGAGCCACAGAGCGCGCTCTTCGAACGGGGTGCCCGGCCACTTCTCGGCGATCTCCCCGGTGCCTTTCATGACCGCCTCGGCCGCCAGCGAGTCGGCGGCGATACCGTCGTCCAAGAGCTCGAGCTTTGCCCCGGCGCCGCAGCGGGAATCGAAGGCTGCCGCGGTCCCGTAGCGGCGCCGTGCCGCGTCGGGATGCCCTTCCAGCTCGGCGAGCCGGCCGACCAGCCAGGTTTCGCAATCCTCTTCCAGGATCGGGTCCTTCTGCGCCGCTATGACTTCGGCGATGGCCCGGGCCGAGACCGCCTCCCCCGCGTCGAGCGCGGCCTCGAACAGCAGCGGAAGGATCTCCCGCTTGTAAACCTCCGGGTAGCTGTCGATCACCGCCAGGGCGCTTCTTATCAAGTCGGGAGGCATGTGCAGTTCGCGGGCCTTGGCCGCCGCGACCGCGCGCCACAGGGCATCCTGCCTGGGGTCGGCCATCTGGTGGTCGCGCAGGCCGTAGGGATCTTCGGTCTGGCCGGACAGGATGAAGGCGATCTTCGCCATGTCCTTGATGTGCCGCACCGCGAAGACGTCCGGATGGTCCGCTGCCAGCCTGGTCAGATTGGCGTAGGCCTCCTCCACGAATCCGCGTCCCATGTAGAACTCGGCCATCTCCACGAGCGCCCGCGCCTGCTGCATGCCGACCGAGGATTCGATGCGGTGGCTGAGCGCGGCGCGGCGGGTGATGAAGCTCTCGCCCTTGGTATCGTCGACGTAGGCGGCTCCGGCCGCGAAAGCCGCGTCGCCGGCGGCGAGCGAGAGGAGAGCGATCGCAGTGAAGGCGAGGCCCGGACTATGACGCATCTTCTGCCAAACGCTTATGAAAACAAAAGGTATATCAATGGGTTATCCCGAGAGCGCGGGAATCGAAACCCGGGTTTAAACTAACCCCCGTAGGTTAAATCCGCGTTCAAGAACGAGAGTGCTTGCCCATGCAGACTCCGCTTTATGTCGGCCTCTCCGGCCAGCTCGCGCTGCGGCGGCGGCTCGAGGTGGTCGCCAACAATGTGGCCAACATGAATACGGTCGGTTTCCGCGCCGAGAACTCGCTGTTCGCCGCGCATCTGGTGCGGGCCGAGCAAAATCGGCAGGTGGCCTTCGTTGTCGACAGGGCGACCTATACCGACATGCGGGCGGGTACGTTCGAGAAGACCGGCAACACGCTCGATGTCGCCATTCGCGGCGACGGCTGGTTGCAGGTGGAAACGCCGGACGGTGTGCGCTACACGCGCGACGGCCGCCTCAATCTGAGCGCCGACGGCTTCCTCGTCACCGTCAACGGCGAGCCGGTGCTCGACCTCGAAGGGCAGCCGATCCAGATCCCCGAGGACGTGAGCGCGATCGATATCCGCAAAGACGGCACGATCATGGAGGGCGATCGGGTGTTCGGCCAGATCGGCGTTGTCCGGCTGGAGAACCTCGATGCCTTGGTGCGCGAGGCAAACGGCCTTTACCGCGCGAGCGGCGAGCCGGTCCCGTCCGATGGTGCCGAGCTGATTCAGGGGATGCTCGAGTCCTCGAACGTGCAGCCCATCGTCGCCATGACGGAGCTGATCGATCTATCGCGCGCTTACGAAAGGGTCAGCAGCCTGGTCGACAACACCCATGAGGTGGAGCGAAAGGCGATCGATCGTCTCGGACAGGTTTCCTGAGGGATTTGAGAGGAGAAGTCGATGCGGGCTCTCAGCATCGCTGCGACCGGGATGATGGCGCAGCAGACGAACGTCGAGGTGATCTCGAACAACATCGCGAACATGAACACCACCGGCTTCAAGCGAGCCCGGGCGGAGTTCACCGACCTGATCTACCAGAACGAGCGCCGCCAGGGCGCTCCGTCCGTCGACGACGGAAACATCGTGCCCGCCGGGGTTCAGATCGGGCTTGGCGTGAAGACGGCGGCCGTTCGCCGCGTGAATGTGCAGGGCAACCTTACGAGCACCGGGAACAGCCTGGATCTGGCGCTCCAGGGCCCCGGATACTTCGTCGTGGCACGGCCCGACGGGGAGGACGTCTACACCCGGGCCGGTGCCTTCCAGAAGTCGGCCGAAGGCATGATCGTGACCGCGGACGGCTACGAGCTCCAGCCCGGGATCAACATCCCCGAGAACGCGACCGACATCGTGGTCAACCAGAACGGCGAGGTTCTGGCGACCATCGACGGCTTGGCCGAGCCGCTGAACCTCGGCCAGCTCATGATCGCGACCTTCGTCAACGAGGCCGGGCTCGAAGCAATTGGCGACAATCTGTTCAAGGAGACGGTGGCTTCCGGCCCGCCCACCATCGGAGTCGCCGGCGACCCTGGCTTCGCCACGATCCAGCAGAAGTATCTGGAAAGCTCGAACGTCAACATCGTTCAGGAGATCACAGACCTCATCTCCGCCCAGCGGGCCTACGAGATGAACTCGAAGGTCGTCGAGACGGCGGACCAGATG
>Ga0310823_100254_pt1 | contig 55129 bp, 56 predicted proteins | sample P4_ome_3_FD_201316 | JGI IMG/M metagenome (GOLD analysis project Ga0310823, IMG submission 201316) | Sorghum-adapted microbial communities from Joint BioEnergy Institute, Emeryville, California, United States - P4_Day56_Rep3 | ecosystem: Engineered > Bioreactor > SSF (Solid state fermentation) >...
CCCCGCCCGCCGCCTCACCGACACCCTGGCCTGGGCGAACTGGCGACGACGCCATCAACATCGAGCCCGAACCAGCCACTACCGAGCCCGATCCGAGACCGGATAACGATCTACGGCTGGAGTACTAAGCCGGAGATGATCGCGGCGATGTCGGTCTGGGGCACGATCTCCAGCTGGAGCCCGTGCTCGGCGAAGATGCCCCGTTCCATCCCGACGAACATCGGAGCGAACTGCGACGCGGGGTTGAACGCGACCTGCACCGTGGTGATGCCGTCCTCCCCTGGTTCGCCCACACCGCCGGCCGAACCACCCCCACCGCCGCACGCCGCTGCGAGCAGCACGGCGGCGCCCAACGCCGTGGCCACCCGGAGTCGCTGCATGATCCTCACGCGTGACGTCCTCTCCATCGACGATGATGCGGATTCGCCCGGGCTCCGCGGCCTGCCGGACTCACACTAAATGCGGTGACCGATTCCGTGGACGACCTGTCGGGCATCAACTGATAGCGCTCCGAACTCAGACCGGGTTCCTCCCGGTTGTCGCTCCGCCGTCGATCGCCATGACCGCGCCCGTGACATAACTCGACGCCGGGGACGCCAGAAACAGCGCCAATCCCTCCAACTCCGCCGGATCGGCGAGCCGATTCAGCGCCGCCGCGCGGGCGAATTCCTCGACGACCTCTCTCCGCCGCGGGTTGGCCGCGCCGATGTTGGTGACGAACGCCCCCGGCGCGATCGCGTTGACGAGGATCCCGCGTGGGGCGAGTTCCAGCGAGGCGTTCCGCACCAGGGCGACCACGCCGGCCTTCGTCGCGGTGTAGGCGTAACCGACCAAAGGGTCCGCCCGGATGCCTGCCAGCGACGAGATCACCACGATGCGGCCGTAACCGGTGGTCATCGCGCGCGCGGCGGCGCGCACCGTGTGCAGCACGCCGGTGAGGTTCACGTCCAGCACGCGCTGCCAGCCGGCGTCGTCGACGGCGTCCAAGCGCCCCTCGGGAACGGTGAAACCCGGGCCGGCGGAGATGCCCGCGTTGGCGAACGCGATGTGCAGCCCGGTGTCCCACGCGGCAGCCTCGTCGATCACCGCGTCGACCGCCGCTCGGTCAGCGACGTCGAGAACCGCGCCGCGGACGGTGCACCCTTCGGCGGCCAGCGCGGCGGTGGCGCGGTGCAGACCCGCCTCGTCGACGTCGGCGAGGGTTACCCGCGCACCGTTGCGCGCAAGCACGCGCGCGGTGGCGAGGCCGAGCCCGCTCGCAGCACCGGTGACGACGGCTCCGAGCCCGGCGACGCGGAACAGGTTCTGCGCCAGGGACGCCGCGGGTGCGGTGGTGATGGCCACGGCCTCAGGCACCGCCGGCCACCGCCGTCCTGGAGGCCCCCCGCGGCGCCGGGTCCACCTGCCACGGCCGCAGGTTCAGGAAGTTGTCGAGTACCGCGGGCCGCGGCCCGCTGCGCCACATCGCGCCCATCGTCAGCCTCAAACGGTCGCCCTCCAGCGGCAGGTACGCAACACCCCGTTGAGCGGCTCGGCGGGCCGACGCCGGGGCGAACGCCACACCGAGCCCGCCGGCCGCGAGCCCGATCGCCACCCACGTGCTGTTCACCTCGTGGGCCACGCGCGGGCTGAACCCGGCCGCGTTGCAGGCGGCGACGTAATAGTCGTGCAGCTCCGGCTCGACCTTCCGGTCGACGAGGATCACGTCACAGTCCGCGATGTCCTCCAGCCGAACCGAGCTCTGACCGGCGAGCGGGTGCCAGTCGGGGGCCACGAGCAGCACCGGTTCCTCGCTGACGGCCTCGGTGCAGAGCTCGGGCCGGGGCGGGACCGGCAGCCTCGTGAACGCGAAATGCATGCTGCGCGCGATGACCCGCTCGATGGCCATCCGGCTGGTCGCCTCGCTCAGCGTGAGCACGACCTCGGGGTAGTGCTGCCGGAAGACCCGCAACGACCGTGGGAGCAGGTCCGCGAGCGCGGGCTGGATGAACCCGATGTTGAGCCTGCCGACCTCGCCGCGGCCCACCGCGCGCGTCCGCACGACCGCCCCGTCGGCGTGGGCGAGCAGCGCGTTGGCCTCCTCGAGGAACATGCGACCGGCCTCGGTCAGGGTGACGTTGCGCCGGTCGCGCTCCAACAGCTGCACGCCGAGCTCCCGTTCGAGCGCGCTGATTTGCTTCGACAGGGCCGGCTGCACGATGTGCAGCTTCTCGGCGGCCCTGCGGAAGTGCAGCTCCTCGGCGACCGAGACGAAGTACCTCAGGTGTCGCAGTTCCACACCCGCACCTCTTCCTCGAAGCTCACCTGCGGCTCGGCCGCCGGCTGCGACCGTAGCCAGCGGCGGTGATGATCCGCCAATATCGCTCATGGCGTCTCTGATCACCAGGAGTGTTCAGAGACAGCGCCGGGAGAACCGGACCGCCGGAGGTGCGGCGTGATCGACGGGCGCTACGCGAGCTCCACCCCGTCGATCTCGGGGCCGGTGGGTGGCCGCTGGTAGCCGTGCGCGGTCATGCGGGTCTCGGGCGCCTGCTCGCACGGCACGCAGTCGGGCCAGAAGTGCTCCGGGGTGCGCCCCGACACCGGGTTCCGGTAGTGGAACCACATCGGCAGGATGTCGGGCCACTCGACGGTGGTGCCGGTGCCGCCACGGAACCCCTCCATGCGCCGGCCGAGCGCGGTCAGCGGGATGTCCGGCGGGTAGACGGTGAGCAGCCGGCTCGGCGGGGGCGGCTCGCCCTCCGGCCGCGGCTTCGCGCCCGCCCAGCCGGACTCCCAGTCGGGCGTGGAGAAGTAGTGTTCGTCGATGGTCAGGCTCCACAGCCGCCACCGGCCGTCCTCGAGCACCGCCTGGTCGTTCGGGTACATCCCCGAGTGCAGCCCGCCCATGTAGAAGCGGGTCGGCGTGCCGGCGGGGTCCTTCGACGTCCGCGGCTGGAACAGCCGCGTGCGCAGGTTCGCCGACCGGCCGTCGTGGGAGACGTGGATGACCGGCTGGATGCGCCAGTGGAACGAGATCGCGCCGCGCCGCTGCGGTGTCGGACCCCAGTTCGCGCCCGCCGCGCCGGCGATCCGGTCGCGGCCGACGTAGTAGCCGGCGAACGGCGACTGCTTGTGACCGCGGGTCGCGAAGATCGCCGCCATCTCGGTCCACTCGAAGTCGTCGAGGTAGTAGCCGTAGGCCGAGGAGACGTTCTCGACGCCGTCGTAGGCCGCCGACCGCCCGAGCCTGCGCCGCAGGTCGGCCGGGTCAACCCCGGTGGCGGCACCCGGCGAGCACCCGCGGGGCGCCGGGTCGAGGAACTCCGGCACCTCCCCGTCCCACGCGGTGGTGCCGCCCGCCCCCCATCCCTCGGCGTAGTCGGCGCGCAGCAGCGGCGTCAGCGAGAGCTCCTTGATCCGCCACAGCCCGCCGTCCTTGACGAGGCGGGCGCAGATCACGGAGAACTCCCACCAGCCCTCGCCCCGGGTGGCGTCGCCGAGCAGGCCCAGCTCGATCCCCCGGCAGCGCGCCTCCCGCCCGCCGGGCAGCACCTCGACGACGACGTCGAAGATCGGGCGCTCGTTGAGCTGGCCGTAGCCGAGCCCCTCCGGCCCCATCCGCTCCATCGCCCGCCGCACTCCCGCGCGCCCGATGTGCTCGCCGCCGCCCGCGATCGTGACGACGCCGTCGGGGACGAACAGGTCGACCACGTCGGTCCACATCCGGCGGTCGACGTAGTAGCCGTAGGCGTGCTGGAGGTTGCGGACGGCGTCCTCGTCGTTGAGCCGGGCGATCCGCTCCGCCAGCTCGGCGGCGGTGGCGCCGCTCGCCGGCGGGTCGCCGACCGGCGGCGGGATCGGCCGCCCCGCCTCGTCGGGGGTGAAGTGCTTGCCCACCACCGGCAGGTCCTGCCCGCCGACGTTGGTCCAGCCGTCGCGGTAGTCGCCCTCGAACTGCGGGTGGTAGTGCAGGCGCGCGATGCGCCAGCGCCCGCCCTCGACGACGTACGAGTTCTCGTAGAGCCCGCCCTCGATGCGCGCCGTCCCCTGGCCGTCGCCGAGGAAGCGCATGCTCATCCAGCGGGCCCGCGCCGTGCGCCCGTCCGCCGAGAGGTTCACCAGCGGCTCGTCGATCAGCTCGGTGTGCAGGGTGCCCGGGGTGCGCCCGTCCGTGGCGCCCGCCCGGGCCGCGAGCCACCCCCGGATCGCCGCCCGCCCGGTGACGGTCTCTCCGCCCCAGCGCACCTCACCGCCCTCGGCGAACAGCGCGGCCATCTCGTCCCACCGCCCGAACTGGCCGAGGTGGGCGTAGACCCGCTGCACGTCCTTGACCGCGCGCACCGACTCGACCCGCGCGACGTCCCGCGCGAGCGCGTCCAGCTCCGTCCGTCCCACCGCGATCACTCCGGTACGAAGAGGCTGCGGGCGATGTGGCGGACCCCGCCGTCGGCCTGGACGGTGTCGTCGCGTTCGTTGAAGTAGTAGATCACGCCGATCCGGCCCGGTTCGGCCTCGAAGGCGTTCGGGTAGCCGAGGTCCCAGCTACCGCCGTCGTCGCGGACGACGATCTCCGGCCCCCAGCTGCGGCCCTCGTCCTCGCTCACCACCGCGCGGATGCCGTAGGGCGGGAGCCGATAGCCGTAGACGACGACCAGCCGCCCGTCCGCCATCGCGACCAGGCTGCCCGGCGCCCCGAAGTCGTTGACGCGAGAGCGGAACTCCCAGGTCAGGCCGCCGTCGTCGCTGGAGTACAGCTCCGTCCACATGATCCCGGTGGGGTCGCGTTGGCAGCGCAGCGTGCACAGGATGCGGCCGCTGGGGAGCATCACGCCGCGCGGGTAGAACCAGCGGTGCCCGCCGAAGCGGTAGGTGCTGGTCCAGTTCCCGTCCGCCGCGGCGAACGGGTCCCGCTCCGGGGTGATGAACGACAGGAACCCGAACCGGGTGCCGTCGTCGGTGCCGGCGTACACCAGCGGCCTGCGGTTCCACCCGTCCTCGCTGATCACGGTCAGGAACAGCAGGCAGCGGCCGTCGGGCCGCACCAGCGCCGAGTTGATCGCCGACAGCGCGGGCAGCCCGTGCAGCGGCAGCTGCGCCGCGGGCGTCCAGGTGTGCCCGGCGTCGGTGGAGACGCGCACGAACGAGCGGCTCTTCGGCGTGCCGAAGTCGGTGCTGCTGTTGCCCACGAGGACGTCGCGGTCGAGGAAGTCGAACGGGCCCCACGCCGACAGGTCCGCCGGGGCGGTCTGCGGGTTCGGGCGCGGGTAGGCGTCGTAGCGCGGCTCGCCCCAGGTGCGCCCGCGGTCGGCGGAGCGGACCGTGACCAGCCGGCTGCGGCCACCCCCGCGCTCGGCGAGGTGGTCGTGGCTGACCTTCGCCCGGTCCGCGTAGTCGGTGTCGAGCGACAGGAAGTTGGCGACGAGCTCGCCCGAGGCGGTCTCCCAGAACCCCATGGTGTACGGCCACGCGCAGAACTGGTCGTCGCGGCGGTGGACGACCGCGTGCTCGGCGTCCTTCGCGGGGCGGGGTGGGGCGAACCGGCGGATCACGAGGCCCTCCTTCACTTCGCCGCGTAGACGCGGGCCGCGTTGTCGTGCAGGAACTTGCGCGCCTCCTCGTCGGTCAGGAAATCGGCGGCCGACCGGGCCATCGCGGCCTTCTCGGTGTAGTTCCAGAGCGTGCTCTGGCCGACGTCGGAGCCCCACACGACGCGGTCGGGGCCGAAGCTGTCGACCATCCGCCGGATGAGGTGGGCGGGCCGCACGCCCTCCGCGGCCATCCGCTCCATGTTGATCTCGGTGATCTTGAAGTGGACGTTCGGGACGTCCTCGAAGATCGCGATCGTCCGGTCGATCCCGAAGTGCGGCGGCCCGGGCAGGTCCACCTGCTCCCCCGCCTCCTTCGCGAGCCGGACCTCGTACTGCGACATCCCGTACGGCATGCCTCCGTGGTCGAGCAGGATCGGCAGGTCGGGGAACCGCTTGGCGATGATCTTGATGAGCGGCAGCAGGTAGGACAGCTGCTTCATGAACAGGATCAGCGTCATCGGCGTGCCGAGGTCGGCGCAGGCCTTCCAGACCTCCATCGCCTGCGGCGAGCTCATCCACGCGGTGTCGAGGATCCACGGCCGCGTGTGGGCCAGCCGGAACCCGCGCACGCCGTCGCGCTCGACCATGTCGCGGTAGCGGTCGGGCGTGGCGGGGTCCTGCGCGTCGAGCATCACCACCGGGTGCAGCCGGTCGGGGAACTTGCGGGCCGAATCGAGGATGTAGCTGTTGTCGTAGCCGTAGAGGTGCCCGCGCTGGACGAGGCAGGCCTCGGCGACGCCCTCGGCGTCCATCATCGCGATCAGCTCGTCGACCGTGACGGTGTAGTCGGGGCGCTTCGGGGTGGGCAGGTCGGGCCGCAGGGCCTGCGGGCGATAGGTATCCCAGTCGTCGGAGACCAGGTGGGCGTGGGTGTCGTACAGGGGCAGGTTCATCGCGGGCGCTTCCCCTCGGGGGTTCTGGCTGGGGGCGGTCAGGGCCGGAAGATCGTGCAGGCGATGTGGCGGACGCCGCCGTCGGCGTCGACGCCGTCGCCCGCGTGGTTGATCCAGTAGTGGGTGAGGACGGTGCCGGGCTCGATCTCGACGGCCCGGGGGTAGCCGAGGTCCCAGCTGCCGCCGTCGTCGCGCAGGATCACCTCCGGCCCCCACGTCCGGCCGCCGTCCTCGCTGACCCGGTACCGGATGCCGGGGCCGGGGCGCAGCCGGTAGCCGTAGACGCACAGCACCCGGCCGTCGTGCAGCGGCACCAGGTCGCCCGGCGCGCCCCAGTCGTTGACGCGGCTGAGCCAGTGCCAGGTGCGCCCGCCGTCGAGGCTCTCGTGGACCTCCACCCAGAACACCCCGCGCGGGTCGCGCTCGTGGCGCAGCGCGGCGAGCACGCGGCCGTCGGCCAGCACGACCACGCGCGGGTAGAGGTGGCGCGCCGAGGCGAAGCGGCCGCCGGGCCAGAACGGCGAGGCGTGCTGCTCGTCGATGATCGACCCGAGGTAGGGGAACTGGACGCCGTCGTGGCTCGCGTAGACCACCGGCAGCGGGCTCTTCACCCCGGGCGCCCACGCCTGGACGCCGAACAGCATCACCCCGTCGCCGCGCACCGAGTACATCGAGGTGCCGGGCAGGGAGACGCCCGGGAAGTCCCAGTTCGGCAACAGGGCCGGCGGGCGCCAGGTACGTCCGCCGTCGGTGGAGGCCCGGATCCACGCCCGGGCCGCGCCGCCCGACATCAGCTTGGGGATGCCTCCGCCCATGAGCAGGGTGTCGCGGCTGGTGAAGTCCAGCGGCGGCAGGTCCGACCAGTCCGCCGCCGCGCCACCGGGCAGCTCCTCCTCGCTGGTGATGGACATGTCGAACACCGGGACGACCGAGTTGCGGTCCCACGTCCGGCCGCCGTCGGTGGAGCGGATGACGACGATCTCGCCCGGCCGGTTCACCAGGTCGTAGTGGCTGATGCTGCGGTAGTCGGTCGGGACGCGCTTGAACCCGGCGACCAGGCTGCCGTCGGCGGTCTGCCACAGCCCGCAGTAGTAGGGCCACGCGGCGAACTCGTTCTCGTCGCGGTAGACGACGTGGTGCTCGACGTCCTCGGCGCGCCGCGGCGGCCGGTCGGTCGGCACGAGGACGCGGGTGGAGCTCACTCGACCCCTCCGGCCGGCGTCATCTCCGACCACGGCCACCGGTCGGCCATCACGCGCTCGGCGTCCATGCCCTGCCAGCGCGAGGTGTTGATGGTCGGGAAGGCGCCGTTGTACCAGGCGATCGGGGCGTAGAACATCAGCTCGCGGGCGCGGGTCTGCATCCGCTGGAACGCCGCGCCGCGCTGCGCCTTGTCGTTCGTGTCCAGCGCGGCCGCGGCGGCGGCGTCGATCTCCGGATCGCAGACGCCGGTCGGGTTGCGGCCGATGGCCCGGTCCTCGTTGCACGTGTACCAGTTGGCGATGCCGAAGCTCGGGTCGGGCCCGAGCGGGCTGCGCACGAACGCGAGATCGAAGTCGCCCTGGGTGTAGAGCCGCTCGACGTACGCCGCACCGCCGACGTTCTCCAGCTGGGTGGCGATGCCGATCTCGGCGAGCATCGGCTGCACCATCTCGACGGTCGAGACCACCTCGTGCAGCGCGGTGATGTAGAGGACCCGCAGCGTGAACCGGGTGCCGTCGGGCCCGCGTGGGTAGCCGGCCTCATCGAGCGCCCGGTTGATCGCGGCGACGTCGCGCGGGAAGTCCGCGTCGAAGTTCACGTCGGGGTTGTGTGCCCAGCCGATCTCGGGCGGGATGAACCCGTTCGCGGGCGCACCGATCCCGGCCAGCGCCACCTGGGAGATCGCCTCGCGGTCGAGCGCGGAGAAGATCGCGGCGCGCACGGCCGGGTCGGCCAGGTGCTCGTTCCGGGTGTTGAACGTGATCGTCACGGCCTCGGGGAACATGCCGTGCTCGAGCAGCCGGGTGCTGTCGTTCGCGGCGACCCGCTCCTGCTGCGCCGGGTGCAGCACCGCCTCGTCGACCTCGCCGGCGAACAGGGCCTCGGCGCGGCTGTTCTCGTCGGCGATGACGGTGAACACCGCCCGGTCGACCTGCGACACCTCGCCCCAGTAGTCGGGGTTCTTGGCGAGCACCACCTCCTGGCCGGGGGTGTAGGTGCCGAACTTCATCGGCCCGGTGCCGATCGGCTCGTTGTTGGCCGGGTTGGTGACGTACTCGGTGCCCTCGTAGACGTGCTTGGGCAGCATGAACTGCTGCGAGACCACCTCCAGCAACGGCCCGAACGGCCGGGTCAACCGCAGCACCACCGTCGACGGGTCGGCGATCTCCACCGACCCGAGCCGCTCGGCGAGCGCCGCCCCGTACGGCTGGAGCGGGACGATCTCCTCGAAGTTGAACTTCACGTCCTCCGCGGTGAACGGCTCCCCGTCGTGCCAGCGCACGCCGTGGCGCAGGTGCAGCGTCAGCGCGAGCCCGTCGTCGCTGAGCTCCCAGCTCTCGGCGAGCCCGGGCGAGAGCTCGTAGTCGTCGGACATGAAGATCAACGTGTCCAGCAGCTGCGCGCTGAACAGCCGCGGTGCGCTGCCGACGGCCAGCTGCGCGTTCAGCCCGAAGTTCATCGGGTCGCCGCCGACGACGCCCACCCACACGCGCTCGGACGGCGCGCCGCTGCCGCCGGAGCACCCGGTGAGCGCGCACGCCATCGCGACCGCGAGCGCCGCGACCGCCCGGAACCGGTTCCTGCGCATCGTCCTGTCCCTCCGCACGGGTCTCACCGCCGGTCCTCGGCCGGCGCCATCTGCGACCAGGGCACGCGCTCGGCCATCACCCGGGGCGCGTCCTGCCCCTGCCAGCGCGACGTGTTGATCGTCGGGAAGCCGGCGTTGGACCACGCGAGCGGCGCGTAGAAGATCAGCTCGCGGGCGCGGGTCTGCATCCGCTGGAACGCCGCGCCGCGCTGCGCCTTGTCGTTCGTGTCCAGCGCGGCGGCCGCAGCGGCGTCGATCTCCGGATCGCAGACGCCGGTCGGGTTGGAGCCCGTGGCCCGCTCCTCGTTGCAGACGTACCAGTTCGCGATGCCGAGGCTCGGGTCCGGCCCGGTGGTCGAGCGCACGAAGGCCATGTCGAAGTCGGCCTCGGCGTACACCCGCTCGCTGTACTCGGCGCCGCCGGTGCCCTTGACCTCGGTGGCGATGCCGATCTCGGCCAGCATCGACTGCGCCATCTCCACGGTCTTGACGACCTCGGTCAGCGTGAAGATGTGCAGGATCCGCAGGGTGAACCGGGTGCCGTCGGGGCCCCGCGGGTAGCCGGCCTCGTCCAGCGCGCGGTTGATCGCGTCCAGGTCGCGCGGGAAGTCCCGGTCGAAGTTCACGTCGGGGTTCACCGCCCAGTCGACCTGGGGCGGGATGAACCCGGTCGCGGGCTGCCCGATCCCGGCCATCGCCGTGTCGGCGAAGGCGGCGCGGTCGAGCGCGGCGAAGATCGCGGCGCGCACGGCCGGGTCGTCGAGGGGCTCGTTCTGCGTGTTGAACATCGTGGTGACCATCTGCGGGAACATCCCGTGGTCGAGCAGCTGCGTGTGCTCGTTCGCCCGCACCCGCTCCTGCTGGGACGGGTCGATCACGGCCCCGTCGACCTCGCCGGCGAGCAGCGCCTCGGCGCGGCTGTTCGGGTCCTGCACCACCGTGTAGACGGCCCGGTCCACCTGGGACGGCGGGCCCCAGTAGTCGGGGTTCTTGACGAGGACGACGTCCTGGCCCGGGGTGTAGGAGCCGAACATCATCGGGCCGGTGCCGATCGGCTCCTTGTTGGCCGGGTTGGTGACGTACTCGGTGCCCTCGTAGACGTGCTCGGGCAGCATGAACTGCTGCGAGACCACCTCCAGCAACGGCCCGAACGGCCGGGTCAGCCGCAGCACCACCGTCGACGGGTCGGCGATCTCCACCGAGCCCAGCCGTTCGGCGAGCATCGCGCCGTAGGTCTGCAGCGGCACGATCTCCTCGAAGTTGAACTTCACGTCCTCCGCGGTGAACGGCTCCCCGTCGTGCCAGCGCACGCCGTGGCGCAGGTGCAGCGTCAGCGCGAGCCCGTCGTCGCTGAGCTCCCAGCTCTCGGCGAGCCCCGGCGAGAGCTCGTAGTCGTCGGACATGAAGATCAAGGTGTCCATGAGCTGGGCGCTGAACAGGATCGGGTACGTCCCGCCCACGAACTGCGCGTTCAGCCCGACCGTCATCGGGTCGCCGTTGACCGCGTACACGTACGTGCGGCCGTCCTGGCCACCGCCGCCGCCCGAACAGGCGCACAGCGCCAGCAGGCTCGCCACCAGGACCGCGAGCAGCCGGCGGCCCCGGTCCGTCCTCGTCATCTGCCCGTCTCCGTCGTCTGCACGGTCTCCTGCCCCTTTGCACGAGTTCCTGACACGTGGGTGCGGCGCGCCTGCCGCAGGACCGGCGCGGCGGCCAGCAACGTCCGGGTGTAGGGGTGCGACGGCGCGCCGAAGATGACGTCCTTCGGGCCGTCCTCGACGATCTCGCCGGCCCGCATGACGTAGACGTGGTCGGCGACCTTCTGCACGACCGGCAGGTCGTGGGTGATGAACACGTAGCCGACGCCGAGCCGATCCTTGAGGTCGGCCATCACCCGCAGCACGCCCGCCTTCACCGACGCGTCGAGGGCCGACACCGCCTCGTCCGCGACGACGATCCGCGGGTTCAGCGCGATCGCCCGCGCGATGAGCACCCGCTGGCGCTGGCCACCGGAGAGCGCATGCGGGAAGCGGTCGAGGAACTCCTCGGCGGGGTTCATGCCGACGAGCCGCAGCACCTCGCAGACCTTCTCCCGCACCTCGGCGCGGCCGGTGGCGATCCGGTGCAGCCGGATCACCTCGCCGATGGCCTGCTCGACCCGCTTGCGCGGGTTCAGCGAGCCGGCGGGGTCCTGCAGCACCGCCTGCACGCGGCGCCGGTAGTCGACCCGCTGCGCCTTCGTCATCGTCGCGACCGGCACCCCGTCCAGCTCGACGCTGCCCGAGCTCGCCGGGATCAGGTCGAGCAGGATGCGGGCGAGCGTGCTCTTGCCGCTGCCGCTCTCCCCCACGATCGCGACGAACTCGCCGGGCCGCGCCCGCAGCGTGGCGTCCCGGACCGCGTGCACGGGTCGCGCCCCGCGCCCCGACCGGAATGTCTTCGAGACGTTCTTGGCCTCAAGGAGCATCGGCGGCCACCTCCTCGGCGAGCTCGCGCCGCAGCTCGGGCGGCACGGAGTACAGCTCCACCCCGTCGTCGGTCAGGCTGCGCACGGCGCGCAGCAGGGCCTGCGTGTAGCGGTGGCGCGGCTCGGTGAGCACCTGCTCGGTGGGGCCCTCCTCGACGATCCGCCCGCCGTACATGACGTAGATCCGGTCGGTCATCCCGGCGACGACGGCGAGGTCGTGCGAGATCAGCAGCAGCGATGTGCCCAGCTCGCTGACGGTGGCGTCGAGGGTGCGCAGCACGCGCTGCTGGACGGTCGCGTCCAGCGCCGTGGTCGGCTCGTCGGCGATGATCAGGCGCGGGAGCTTCGCGATCGCGATGGCGATCAGCACCCGCTGGCGCATCCCCCCGCTGAGCTCGTGCGGGAACTTGGCGGCCACCTCCTCGGGGTGCTCCAGCCCCGCCTGTTCGAGGAAGCGGTGCACCGCGCGGGTGCGGGCCGCCGCGTCGCCCTCGCGGCCCGCCGGGATGGACTCGGCGACCTGCTTGCCGACGCGCATCGTCGGGTTCAGGTAGGTCAGCGGGTCCTGGAAGATCATGCCCACGTGCTTGCGCCGGACCTCGTCCCACGCCGCGGGCGGGGCGCCGACCATCTCCGTTCCCGAGAGACGGATCGACCCGCTCACCCGCACCAGCGGGGAGGTGGGCAGCAGCCCGGCGATGGCCCGCCCCGTGACGGACTTGCCCGAGCCGGACTCTCCGACCAGGCCGACCCGCTCCCCGTCGGAGATCACCAGGTTCACGCGGCGGACCGCCTCGACCTCGCTGCGGTGCCCGGTGGGGAGCACCACGTTCAGGTCCTCCACCGCGACCAGGGGGGCGCTCACTTGACCCTCCCGATGGTCGGGTTGAGCGCGTCGTTCAGGCCGTCGCCGAGCAGGTTGACGGCGAGCACGACGAGGAAGATGCAGCCGCCGGGCACGAGGGCGAGCCACCAGCCCTCGCGCATGTAGGACTGCGCGGCGTTGAGCAGCGAGCCCCAGCTCGGGTTGCTCGGGTCGCCGATCCCGATGTACGACAGGCCGGACTCGATGAGGATCGCGCGTCCCACGGTCATCGTGGTGGCCACGAGCACCGGCGGCATGGCGTTCGGGATCACGTCGGACCAGAGGATCCGCATGCCGTGGAACCCGGCCGCCCGCTGCGACTCGACGTAGCCGAGCTTCGAGATCCGCATCGCCTCGGCCCGCACGATGCGCCCGACCGCGGGCCACATCGTGATCGCCAGGATCGCGATGATGATGCCGACGTTCGAGCCGAGCAGCGCCGCCGCCACCAGCGCCAGCACCAGCCCGGGCAGCACCTGGAAGAACTCGGCGATCTTGACCATGACGGTGTCGACCCAGCCGCCGAAGAACCCGGCGATGCCGCCGATGACCACGCCGAGGGTCATGCACAGCAGCGCGACGCTGAAGCCCACCGCGAGCGAGATGCGCCCGCCGTGCACGACCCGCGCGAGGTAGTCCCGGCCGAGCATGTCGGTGCCGAGCAGGTGCTCCCCGCCGGGCGGCAGGAGCTTGGGGTAGCTCGTCGCCATCGGGTCGTCGACGAAGAACGGCCCGAGCCCCGAGACGAGGACGAAGACGACCAGGAGCGAGCCGAACACCACCGTGGACGGCCTGCGCAGGAACGCCCGCCAGGTCGCGGTCCGCCCGCCGCGGGGCGGCTGCGGCGCGGTGGCCGGGTCCGGTTTCGGCGGGGGCGCGTCCGTCGGGAACGGCGCCTCCGAGACCTGCTGCGTCATCCCACCACCTCCGGGCTCGGCTTGTTCGGCGTGAACCGCGCGCGCAGCCGCGGATCGACGATTCCGTAGACGACGTCGGTGACGATGTTGACCACGATGATCGTGAACGTGAGCACGATCGTGATTCCGAGCACGACCATGTTGTTCTTCCGTTCGATGGCGTCGACGAGCAGCAATCCCATTCCGGGCCAGCCGAACACCCGCTCGATGAGCACGGAGCCGGCGAGGATGAATCCCAGGCTGTAGCCGGAAACGGTGATCATCGGCAGCAGGGCGTTCGGCAGGGCGTGCCGGAACACCAGTCGCCGCGACGAGAGCCCTTTCGAGCGGGCCGTGTCGATGAAGTCCTGGCCCAGCGACTCGATCATCGACGAGCGCATGATGCGCGCCTTGTACGCGAGCTCGCTGGTGGCCATCGTGATGATGGGCAACACCATGTGCTCGAGGGAGATCCCCGGCTGGCCGTACGGGCTCTTGCCCCCGGTCGGGAACCAGCCGAGCGTGATCGAGAAAACGATGATCAGCAGCATCCCGAGCCAGAAGTTCGGGATGGAGAACAGCCCGACCGTGAAACCCGAGATGCCCGCGTCGAGCCAGCGTCTGCGGGTGCGCGCGGCGATCGACCCCAGGACGATCCCACCCGCGGTGGAGAGCACGAACGCGGGCACCGCGAGGGCGAGGGTGGTGCCCACCCGGCTGAGGATGATGTCCAGAACCGGCTCGGCGTTGGTGGCGAACGAATAGCCGAGGTTCCCGGTGAGCACGTTGCCGAGGTAGACGAGGTAGCGCTCCCAGGCGGGCCGGTCGAGCCCGTAGGCCGCGATGAGCTGCTGGCGGAACTCCTCGGTGAGCGGAACGTCGCCGACGAGCGCCTGAACCGGGTCTCCGGGCGCGAGCTCGAGCAGGAAGAACAGGACCGTGATGACGGTGATGAAGAGGATGAACGACGACAGCAGCAGGCTGCCGTAATGCCAAAGCCGCGCCTTCATCAGCGCCTCCTTGCGCTCTCGTGCGTCGTCGCAGCCGTTTCCTGGGGCCGCCCTCGTGGGTGGCGCCTCCCTTATGGGGAGACCAGTGAGCTGAGCTTTTCCGCGGCCTGTCGCAGCGAGTCCACCGGCTCTCCCGATCTCTGGCCCGGCGAGAGCGTCGCGGTCGTGCCGATCATCGCCATCGCGGCCCCGATGTCGCTCCGGCCGAAGATCGGCGCCGCGACCGAGGCGAGCCCGACCTGCCCGAGGTCGGCCCAGGCGAGCCGGTCGCGGCGCACCGACGCCAGCTGGGCGCGTTCGCGCACCGCCTCCTCGGGGGCGAGGCGGGCCAGCATGCGCGAGACGACGGCGGGGTCGGACTGGAACGCGAGCAGGACGCGGGTCTGCGCGGCCTTGAGCTCGAGGACCGTCCCCACCCGCACGGTGAGCACGACCGTGCCCGCCGACGCCTCTTCGACGAGCGTGACGACGGCGCCGGACCGGCCGAGGAAGCTGAGCACGACCGTGAGCCCGGTGCGGTCGGACAGGTCGCGCATGATCGCCGGCGCCAGCGTGAGGATCTGCTGCCGCCCGGAGATGACGGCGGCGAGCTGGTCGAGCAGCGGGCCGGGTCCGTAGCCGCTGCCGAGGAAACCGGACGACTGCAGCGCCTGCAGGTAGCGGTGCGCGGTCGTGCGGTTGAGCCCGAGCCGCTCCGAGACGGTCGCCGCGGTGAGCGCGGGTGTGTCGCCGTCGAACAACGAGAGCACCTTCGCGGCGCGCTCGATCGACTGGATCGGGCCCCGGTCCGCCTCGGCGGCCGGGGCGAAGTCGCCGTCGCGGTCGACGGGCTCCGCGTTGGCTTCGCCGTGCATCCCAGGCTCCGTGAGGTCGCTCGATGTTCACTATGACGACTTACATGTTCGGCATATGAACGCTAGACGGCGCTGCTCGCGGCCGTCAAGGGTCGGTCGGCGGGCCTCGGGAGGTCGAACGCGCGCAGCACGCTCCACTCTGGTGCACCGCGCACCTCCCGTCGACCACACCACAACGATCCGGATCGTGGATGTGTACTCGCACTATGCGAACGGCACCAGAGAGTTTTCCGGCAGGGGAAAGCCGGGGAGTGCCGCGCCGGGTGGCCGCGGATGGTCCCTCGCCGTGGTGGCGGCGTCGCAACACGACCCGGCCCCGGGGCCCGCCACGGGCCGCGGGGCCGAACGACCGCGTGCCCCGGCCCGTCCGGCCCTACCTGCCGCTCCCCACCGCTCGGCATCCTCGAGGTGACGGCAGTGGTCACAGCACCGGTGCCGGGGCCGAGAGGCGGCCCGTGGAGGTGCCAGTGGAGGTGGAGGTATGGAGCCCGGTCTGATCGTCTACGGCGACTTCGGCTGCCCCTACAGCTACCTGTCGAGCCGGCGGGCCGACGCGCTCGGCGCTGCGGACGTGCGTGTCGACTGGCGCGCCGTCGAGCACGACCCGCAGCTGCCGGTGATCGGGCGGCGGCTCGACCAGGACGACCACCTGCGGATCAAGCAGGAGCTGGGCGAGGTCACCGAGCTGCTGCTGCCCGGGGAGACGCTGCCCTGGGAGCCGCCCACCCTCGCCCCGAACACCCAGGCGGCCGTCGCGGGCTACGCCGAGGCGTACGGGGCGGGCGTCGCCGACGACGTGCGCCGGCTGCTGTTCTCCACGTACTGGGTCGACGGGGCCGACATCGGCGACCCCGAGGTGCTGCGCCGCCGGCTCACCGGGCCGTTCCTGCGCGGGAACTCCCCCTCCGACCCGCTGCGCGAGAGCGGTTACGCCGTGAGCGTCGCGCGAGGGCCGATCACGACCGCGGCGTGGCGGCGGATCCGCGCCTGGCGGGAGGAGTGGGAGCGGCTGGGCACGCGGGTGGTGCCGACGCTGGTCGAGGGCGACCGGGTGCTCGCGGGCGTGCCCGCGCTGCGCAGGCTCGGCGAGCTGATCGTCGAGCACGGCGCCCCGGTCGACCCGGAGCTGCCCGACCCCGCGCGCTACCCGAGGAGGAGGGTGCCTGCTCCGGGGTGGTGGTAGTCCCCGCGCCGGGTCGTGGCCGCCGGAACGGGTACGCGAGCGGGGTCCGCCCACCCACCACCCACAGGGAGGCCCGCCATGACCGCACTGACGCTCGCCGACGCCCGGCGCGTGATCGCCGCCGCCGAGGCCAAGGCCGACGAGATCGGCCAGCCCATGAACGTCGCCGTGGTCGACGCGGGCGGCAACCTCGTCGCCCACGTCCGCATGGACGGTGCGTGGCTCGGCTCGGTCGACATCTCGATCAACAAGGCCTGGACCTCGCGCGCGTTCGACATCACCACCAAGGAGCTGGGCGAGAACTCGCAGCCGGGCCAGGACTTCTACGGGATCAACGCCTCCAACGAGGGCAAGGTGATGATCTTCGCCGGGGGGATCCCGCTGGCCCGCGACGGCAGGACCGTCGGGGCGGTCGGCGTCAGCGGCGGCACCGGCGCGCAGGACCACTCCGTCGCCGAGGCGGCCGCGGCCTCCTTCTAGAGCCACCTCCGCCGCGCTAACGGGGCCGCCACCGCACCCGAGATGAACCCGCACGGGGGGCACCGGAGGGGGTGGATCACATGGGAACCGTCGGTGTGCCGGTAGAACGGACCCCCGCACTGCGGAGGACGTGATGGCGCCGGCCATGGTGCCGACGCCGCAGCCGGCGGGCGACCCGGGGCCACCGCCGCCCGCCGGAGGGGCGTCCCGGCGCCTCGGTCTCGTCGTGCTCGGCCTGCTCGCCATCGGCGCCTGCGGGGTCGCGCTCGCGGCGGCGGTGCAGCCGCCCGCCGCCATGTCGCTCGTCATGGTCGCCGCGGCGCTGTTCGGGTTCACCGGCGGGCTTTCGGCCGCGCTGCTGCGCGCCCCGGCGCGCCCGGTGTGGGTACCGGGCCAGCTCACCGCGCGCGACCGGGCCATCGACGACTCCGACCTCGCGGGTGAGCTGCGATGGCGCTGGCGCAAGGCGTGCGAGGGCGCGGGCGTGAGCCGCATGACGTGGACGCCGAGCGGGTGGAGCGAAGCGGTGCCGGTCGTCGTGCGCACGACGCTGCGGCCGGTCCCGAGCCTGACCGTGCGGTTGCGCCCGGACCAGGACATCAGGGACGTCCTCGCGGCGAGGCACCGGCTCGCCCAGCTGATGCGGGTGAACCAGCTCGTCATCACCCCGTTGTCGATCGACATCGTGCGCATCGAGCTGTGGTGACGGTGGTGGGGTTGCCGCACCACCGCATGGGGGAAGATGCGGTAGGTGCACGACGAGAGCGATCCCGACACCTCGCCCCCGCCGCCGTCCCGGCTGCGGCGGTGGCGGCGCAGGCTGGCCGACGAGCGACAGGCGGCTCAGGTCTACCGCGAGCTCGCCCACCGCCGCGACGGCGAGGAGCGGGAGATCCTGATGGGGCTGGCCGAGGCCGAGGAGCGGCACGCCGCCTACTGGGAGCGCAGGCTGGGCGAGCACGTGGGCAGGCCGGTGCGGCCGAGCCTGCGGGCCCGCCTGATGGGCGTGCTCGCGCGCCGGATCGGCTGGGTGTTCGTGCTGGCGCTCGTCGAGCAGGCCGAGCGGCGCCTGACGAACCACGCGACCGCCGACGTGCCCCCGGCGATGCTGGCCGACGAGCAGATCCACGGCGAGGTGGTGCGCGGGCTCGCCGCCCGCAGCCGGGCCCGCATGTCGGGCACCCTGCGCGCGGGCGTCTTCGGCATCAACGACGGGCTGGTGAGCAACGTCGCGCTCGTCCTCGGGGTGATCGGCGGCGGTGCCGACCCCATGACGATCCTGCTCACCGGGTTGGCCGGGCTGCTGGCCGGCGCGCTGTCCATGGCCGCGGGCGAGTGGATCTCGGTCAGCTCACAGCGCGAGCTGCTGGGCGAGTCGGCCCCGGACGAGTCGGCGAAGGACGCCGTCCCGCTGCTCGACGTCGACGCCAACGAGCTCGCCCTCGTCTACCGGGCCCGCGGGATGAGCGCCGAGGACGCCGAGCGCCGGGCGCAGGCGGTGCTGCGCCGCGGCGCCGGCGCCTCCAGGTCCGACAACCCCCGCTCGCACGGCGCCGAGGTGGTCGGCACCGCGGCCCGCGCGGCGTCGTCGAGCTTCGCCTTCTTCGCCATCGGGGCCGTGATCCCGGTGCTGCCGTTCCTGTTCGGCGCCGAGGGCGTCGCGGCCGTCGTGGTGTCCTGCGTGCTCACCGGGGTGGCGCTGCTGCTCACCGGCGCGAGCGTCGCCGTGCTCTCCGGTGGCCCGCCGCTGCGGCGCGCGCTGCGCCAGCTCGCCATCGGCGGCGCCGCGGCGGCCGTGACCTTCCTGCTCGGCACGGCGTTCGACGCGACGATCACCTAGCCGCCGACGCCGGCGGGCACGGGCTCGTCCTCGACCATCCTGCCCTGCGGGCGCAGCAAGAGCGTCGCGGCGAGCGCCACCAGGCACAGCGCCACCAGGTAGACCCCCGCCGGGACCGAGCTTCCGAACTGGGCGGCGAGGTAGGTGGCGACGATCGGGGCCGGCCCCGCCGAGGTGATCGACGACAGCTGGTAGCCGAGCGCGGAGCCGCTGTAGCGGACGTTCGCCGGGAAGGCCTCGGCGATGAGCGCGGCCTGCGGCCCGTACTGCATGTCGTGGACGACGAGCGACAGCACGACGAACACCGCGATCAGCGCGAAGCTGCCGGACTCCAGCACCGCGAAGTACGGCACGGCGAACAGCAGCATCGTCACGATGCCGATGAGGTACATGCGGCGCCTGCCGATCACGTCGGAGAGCCAGCCGAAGAGCGGCGTCGTGACCAGCGACACGATGCCCGCCACCAGGATCACGTTGAGGAACGGCTGCTGGGGCAGCCCGAGGTTGGCCACGCCGTAGGACAGCGCGAACGTCGTGAACAGGTAGAACGACGCGTGCTGGCCCATCCGGACCAGGCAGGTCAGGATGATCTCCCGCCAGTTGCGGCGGACCGCGACGACCACCGGCCGGGACGTGCGCTGCTCGCCCGCGACCATCTGCTGGAAGAACGGGGTCTCGAGGATGCCGAGGCGGATCCACAGCCCGACGCCGAAGAGGATGAAGCTCGCGAGGAACGGGATGCGCCAGCCCCAGGCCAGGAGCTGTTCCTGCCCCATGCCGCTCACCAGCGACAGGGTGGCGGTCGCGAGCGTCAGCCCGGCGGGCGAGCCCCACTGCGCCCAGCTGCCGGTGAATCCGCGGCGGTTGCGGAACGTCGTCCACTCGGTGGCGAGCAGCACCGAGCCGCTCCACTCCCCGCCGACACCGATGCTCTGGACCACGCGGAGCACGACCAGCAACACCGCGCCCCAGACCCCGATGCTGTCGTAGGTGGGCACGACGCCGACCAGGACGGTGCCGAGCGCCATCAGCGTCAGCGTCGCGACCAGGCTCGCCTTGCGCCCGATCCGGTCGCCGAGGTGACCGAAGATCGCAGCACCCAGCGGCCGCGCCAGGAACCCGACGAAGAACGTCGAGAACGCCAGCAGCGTGCCGGCGAGCGGGTCGAACTCGGGGAAGAACAGCTCGTTGAAGACCAGCCCGGCGACCAGGCCGTAGATGTAGAAGTCGTACCACTCGATGGCGGTGCCGACCGTGCCGGCGACGACCGCCTTCACCGCGTCCCGCCGGTCCTCGGGCCGCGGGGTCGGAGCGTTCTCAGCCATGGCAAAAACCCATCGGGTCGGTGCGCGAGCAGCGCAGGGTCGGGGGCGCCCGCTCCGGCGGGCGTTCGGGAGGAGGGGGTCGGGTTCTCGCGGTCAGCGACAGAGCGCGGCGTGCGTGCGGCACAGGTCGATGTGCCACCGCCGCGCCCCGGAGAAGCCGGGCGGGCGGCCGCTCACGGCGCCACCTTCCGGTAGCGCGTGCCGGGGTGGTCGGGCGCGAGCTGCGGACCCGGCGCCGTGCCCAGGTTCTCCCGCAGGGTGGCGCCGGCGACCCCGTCCCGGACGCGCCCGCGGCGGCGCAGCTCCGGCACCACGTGATCGACGAAGTCGGCGAACGTGCCGGGCGTGACGACGTAGGCGAGGTTGAACCCGTCGACTCCCGCCTCGTCGACCCAGCGCTCCATCTCGTCGGCGACGGTCGCGCCCGAGCCGACGACGACGGGCCCGCGCCCGCCGATCGCGACGAAGCGGGCGAGCTCCCCGACCGTCCACTCCCGGTCGGGGTCGGCGGTGGTGAACGCCGCCAGCGCGGTGCGGGTCGCGTCGGTCTCGACGTACTCGAGCCGCTGGTCGGGTGCCGCGCCCGCGAGGTCGACGCCGGTCCAGCCCGCGAAGAGGGCGAGGGCGCCCTCGGTGCTCACGAGCTCGAGGTAGGAGTCGCGCTTCGCCGCCGCCTCCTCGTCGGTCTCGGCCGTGATCGGCGTGAGCATCGCGAAGATCTTGATCGACGACGGGTCCCGGCCCGCGTCGGCGGCCTGTTCGCGGATCCGGTCGACGAACCGGCGCACCACGCCCGTGGTGGGGCCGTTGACGAACACCGCCTCCGCGTGCGTGGCGGCGAAGCGGGAACCGCGCGACGAGGCACCCGCCTGGAAGATCACGGGGGTGCGCTGCGGGGACGGCTCGCACAGGAACGGCCCCGGCACCTCGAAGAACCGGCCCTTGTGCTCGATGTCGTGGACCTTGGCCGGGTCGGTGTAGACGCCGCGGGCGGCGTCGCGCACCACCGCGCCCTGCTCCCAGGAGCCCTCCCAGAGCTTGTAGCAGACCTCCAGGTACTCCTCGGCGAGCTCGTAGCGTTCGTCGTGCGGGATCTGCCGGTCGAGGCCGAGGTTGCGGGCGGCGCTCTCCAGGTAGGAGGTGACCACGTTCCAGGCGATGCGGCCCTTGGTGAGGTGGTCGAGCGTCGTCATCCGGCGGGCGAGCGCGTAGGGCTGCTCGTAGGTCACCGACGCGGTCACCCCGAAGCCGAGGCGCTCGGTGGCGGCGGCCATCGCCGAGATCGCCATGATCGGGTCGTTGACCGGCACCTGGACCGCGTCGCGGACCGCCACGTCACGCGAGCCGCCGTACACGTCGTAGACGCCGAGGACGTCGGCGAGGAACAGCGCGTCGAAGCCGCCGCGCTCGAGCAGGCGCGCGAGATCGGTCCAGTACTCGAGGTCGGTGTAGCGGTGCCCCTGGTCGTCGGGGTGACGCCACAGGCCGATCGACTGGTGGCCGACGCAGGCCATGTCGAAGGCGTTCAGCAGGATGCGGTTCATCGGTACCCGTGGGGGTGCGGAGGAGAGCTGGCCGGGTGCGGGGTCCGGTCAGCGACAGCGCTCGTCGAACGCGTGTCCCCGCCGCGACGGCCAGAACGGCTCGAGGATCACGGGCATACGCGGCATCTCACCCGGCAGGTGACCGAAAGGCAAGACCCTTGATCCCCACTGTGGTGTTCGGCGCAGTGCCCGCCGGTGTCCTCATCCCGCTCGGATGAGGACGCGGCGCGCGCGCGGCGCGACCCTGCAGGTCCATCGCACGGCGCGGGGGTGGGCTCGTGGTCACGGCGTTCGTCCTGGTCGGTCTGCTGCTGCCACTGCTGCTGATCACCGCCGCGATCGCGCTGGAACAGTTCGAGGAACGCCTCGACCGGACCGTTCCTCGACCGAACCCGGCGACCGCCGGATCGACGGGCCCGAACGGTGACGAGGAGTCCGAGATGGACGAGGTGGCGGAGCGGCGGGAGCGGCGCCTGCGGGCTCAGCCCGGCCCCGGGACGGGTGCCGAGACGGCCGAGCCGCAGCCGAACGGCTCCGCCGATGCGTTCGCGTTCACCGAGGCGGTGGCCCGGGCGGGCTGGTCGATGCGGCTGCACGCCCTGATCGGTGAGGAGGTGGCCCGCGCGGTCGGCGTCGACATCATCACCCCGGCCGAGGCCGAGGTCCTGCTCGGCCGCCTCGCGCTGGTGATCGACCAGGCCGTCGGGGCGAACGAGCGCTGAGCGGGGCTACACGCCCTGCTCGGCCCGCACGCGTCCCGCGGCGATCGCGGCCACGAGGGCGGCGTGGTCGCGCTCGTTGCGGTCGGCGTACGCCTGCGCGAAGTCGGCGACCGCCTCCGCGAACGTCTGCGCCGAGCCGAGGTAGGCCGCGATCGCGATGCGGTCGCCGGTGCGCGCGTGCGCCCGGGCGAGGGTCCAGCCGCAGATCTGCGCGTAGACCTGCATCCCGGCCGGCGCCATCTCCTCGACCTCGACCGAGCCCTTCCAGTCGCGCAGCTGGCGGACGTAGAAGTCCCGCTCCTGCCCGTCGATGCCGGACACGCGCTGCCAGCCCAGCAGGATGTCCCCGGTCGCCTGCATCAGCCGCTGCCCCACCACCACCCGCTCGCCGTGGTTGGCCGGCTCCGACGCGCCGAGGACCGGCTCCAGGACCGAGGGGCCCGCCTCCTTCGCCTGCAGGAACAGCGGGTCGTTCGCGTCGCGTCCCAGCATGAGGATCATGTAGGTCCGGGTGCCGACGCTGCCGACGCCGACGACCTTGCGGGCCATGTCGACGTGCCGGTACTGGTCGTAGAGCGCCCGCCGCTCCGGCGGCAGGCTCGCGCGGTAGCCGCGGAGCAGGTCGTGCAGGGCCTGCTCGACGTTCGTGCGGGCCGCGGCGTCCGGGAACAGGTCGCGCACCGGCACGACGATCGGCGGGTCCGCGACGAGCCGCACGCCGCCGTCCGGGTCGGCGGCCGCGAACCGCCGCAGTGCGCCGAGGTTGTCGCGGGTGCGGGCCTTCGCGAGCCCGCGGTCGAGCCGGCGCCGCCGCTTCGGGACGAGGTCACCGACGTACCGCCGCCGCGCCGCCTCGACCTCGGCGTGCGCGTACCAGACCTGCAGCGTCGGCATCTCGGCGAACCCGCGCATCGCCCGCTGGTACTCGCGCAGGACCGCCCGCAGGATCCGCCTGCGGTCGCGGTCGGGGAACCCGGCGTCGCGGCCTGCGACCTCGAAGCTGGTGGCGAGCCGCTTGACGTCCCACTCCCACGGGCCGGGCAGCGTCTCGTCGAAGTCGTTGATGTCGAAGACCAGCCGGCGTTCGGGGGAGCCGAAGAACCCGAAGTTGGCCAGGTGCGCGTCGCCGCAGAGCTGGGCGCGCAGGCCGGAGACGGGGGTGGTGGCGAGGTCGTGCGCCATCAGCGCGGCGGCGCCCCGGTAGAACGCGAACGGCGAGACCGCCATCCGCCCGTACCGGATCGGCACCAGGTCGGGCACCCGCGCGGCGTCCTGCGCGCCCAGCACCTCGACGGGATCCCGATGCGCGGGTCCGAGCCGGCCGTGGGCGGAGCGCGGGGTCGCGGCGCGGGCCCCGCGCCCCCGCGCGACGTGCCCGGCGACGCTCGTCGGGTCCGGCGCCGTGCGTGCCGTCGTCGTGACCATCCCGGTGTCCTCCCCGTCAGGGCGGGCCGGGGGTGTCGCCGACGACCAGCGCATCGGCGATCCAGCCCCGGGCCGGCGCGGCGATGTCCATGCCGTCCAGCAGCCGCGGCGCGACCCAGGCCGCCTCGCTGGTCTCGATCCCGTCGGCGACCGGTGCGCCCTCGACGCCGCGCCCGGAGAAGACCACCACGAACTGCTGGCGCACGCTCCCGTCGACGGCCCGCACGACGTGCTCCGGGTCGGTGTAGAGCCCGACGAGCCCGGTGATGCGGACCTTGACGCCCGCCTCCTCGGCCGTCTCGCGCACCGCGGTCGCCACGGCGTCCTCGCCGACCTCCACGCGGCCGCCCGGCAGCTCCCACGCGCCGCTGTCGCACCGGCGCACCAGGAGCAGCCGACCGAACCCGTTGCGGGCCGCGACGAACACCGACGGCGCGACCACCGTCGCCCGCGGCGCCTCGGGATCGTGGAAGTACACCCTCCGCGTCGCGGCCGTGGTCTCCATGGCCGACTCCCCTCCTCGCCCGCTGGTCACGGTCGGGGGAGCCACGGTTCGGCGCCTCCCCCGCGACGGATGAACGGCACCCGCTCACCCGGCGGAGGTGATGCCCCGCCCAGGCCGCCCCCGGAGGGTCGGCTGCGTACGCGTCCAGCACGACGACCCCGACCGGAGGGCAGGCAGATGGCGACTTTGACGGTGTGGCGGTTCGACACCGCCGACGGCGCGCAGAGCGCGCTCACCACGCTCGAGCGCCTGCAGAAGGAGGAGCTGCTCCAGCTCGTCGACGCGGCCGTCGTGTCGTGGCCGGAGGGGCGCAAGAAACCGCGGACCGAGCAGCTGCACAGCCTCGTCGGCGCCGGGGCGCTCGGCGGGAGCTTCTGGGGCCTGCTGTTCGGCCTGATCTTCTTCGTGCCGCTGCTGGGCATGGCCATCGGGGCCGCCATGGGGGCGCTGACCGGCTCGCTGGCCGACGTGGGGATCGACGACGACTTCATCCGGCGCGTCCGGGAGGAGGTCACCCCGGGCACCTCGGCGCTGTTCGCGATGACGTCCAACGCCGTCACCGACCGGGTGGTCGAGCAGTTCCGCGGCACCCGCGCCCAGCTCATCTCCACGAACCTGTCCGCCGAGCAGGAGGCGAAGCTGCGCGAGGCGTTCGAGGAGACGGGGCAGCCGGCCTGACGCCGGCGCACGCGGGCGGGGTCACCACGTTCGGGTGACCCCGCCCGCGTGTGCCGGACCTAGCTTGCCGCCATGACGGCTGCACACTCCGAACCCGCGCTTCCCCGCGGTGTCGTGGTCCTGCTGGGGATGGCGGCAGCGGTGATCGTCGCGGCGGGGGTGCAGGCCATGGCCTGGCTGATCGGGCCCGCGTTCCTCGCCCTCATCATCGTGATCGCGGTCGCCCCGGTGCAGCGGTGGTTCCAGCGGAAGGGCTGGCCGCGCTGGGTCATCACGCTCGTGCTGGTGCTCGCGGTGTACGCGGTCGTCCTCGCGCTGGCGCTGACCATCATCGCCTCGATCGCGCGGCTGGCGACGGCTCTGCCGCAGTACGCCGGCCAGAGCCAGAACTTGGCCTCGTCCGCGGCCGGCCTGCTCGCGCGGTTCGGCGTCGGTCCCGGCGAGCTGGAGCACATCGCGCAGTCGCTGGACCTCGGCAAGCTCGCCGGCCTGCTCGGCGCGTTCCTCAGCAGCGTCGCCGGGCTCGCGGGCAACCTCGTCTTCATCCTGGCGCTGCTGCTGTTCCTGGCCGTCGAGACCGGCACCGCGGGCGAGCGGATCCGCCTCATCGCCGCGGACCGCCCCGCGGTCGGCGACGCCCTCACCGGCTTCGCCCGTGGCACCCGCCAGTACCTGATCGTGTCGACGGTGTTCGGCCTGATCGTCGCCGCCCTCGACACCGTCGCGCTGGCGATCATCGGGATCCCGCTCGCCGTCACCTGGGGGCTGCTGTCGTTCGTCACCAACTACATCCCGAACGTCGGGTTCCTCCTCGGGCTGATCCCGCCCGCGCTGCTCGGCCTGCTGATCGGTGGGCCGGCGATGATGACGCTGGTCATCGTCGTCTACTGCGTGCTCAACTTCGTGGTCCAGTCGCTGATCCAGCCCCGGTTCGTCGGCGACGCGGTCGGGCTGTCGGTGACGGTCACGTTCCTCGCGCTGGCGTTCTGGGCGTGGCTGATCGGTCCGCTCGGGGCGATCCTCGCCATCCCGCTCACACTGCTCGCCAAGGCCCTCCTCGTCGACATCGACCCGGGCGCGCGGTGGGCGGACGCCCTGCTGCGGGCCGCCTCCCCCGGCATGGCCGGGCCGCCGCAGCCCACCCCGGCGGCACCGCTGCCGGTCGACGGCCCGCTCCCGCGCCCCGAGCGCGCCCCGGGGTGAGCGCCATTCACCCCTTACGGGCGACGCCCGGGGGGTCCTACGCGGTGACCATCGCCGGCGGGGGGACAGCCACGAGGAGGACCGATGAGCACAGATCTCCCGTCCCGGCCAGCAGGCACCCAGGCGGACGCGTCCCCGTGGGCCAGCGGCCTCACCCTGTTCGCCGCGGCCCTGATGATGGTCGCCGGCGTGTGGCACATGCTCGCCGGGATCGCCGCGCTGTTCCAGGACACCGTCTACCTGCGGACGCCGGAGTACGTCTACGCGTTCGACATCACCGCCTGGGGGTGGATCCACCTGCTGGCGGGGATCCTCCTCCTCGTCACGGGCATCGGGGTCGTGCGCGGACAGACCTGGGCCCGCGCGGTCGGCATCGTGCTGGTCTGCCTGAGCCTGATCGCCAACTTCCTGTTCATCCCGTACTACCCGGTCTGGTCGCTGGCGATCATCGCCCTCGACGTCGCGGTGATCTGGGCGCTGGCCACGTACCGGCGTGAACCGCTGTGAGCAATTCGGCGACGTCGCGCGGCAGGCTGAGCACGAAGCAGATCGTCGCGCTCGTCGTCGCCGCGCTGACCCTGATCTTCATCTTCCAGAACCGCGAGCCGGTGCAGATCGCGTTCTTCACGCTCACCGTCACCGCGGCCCTTTGGTTCGTGCTGATCATCGTGCTGGCCGTGGGCGTGGTCGTCGGCGCGCTGGCGCGGCGGCGGACGTGACCGGGGCGCGGGGCGCGCCGTGAGCCCGCCGCCGACCCCGGCCCGGCGCGCCGCCGCGGGGGTGGCGCTGCTCGCCCTCGCGGGCGCCGTCACCGCCGCGGCGCTCGCGGCGATCCGCAACCTCGGCCTGCTGGTGCTCGTCGCCGCGCTCGTGGTGCTCGCCGTCACCGCGGCGTGGACCGCGCTGGTGAACACCGGTTCCCGCCGGATCGCCGCCGCGGTGCCAGCAGGCGCGTCGCTGGTCGCGACCGTGGCGATCCTGGTGCTCGCCGTGCTCGGGTTCGACGCCGCGGCGGTCGGCCGGATCGCGCTCGTCGTGGCCCTGGTCGCCGTGGCGGTGGGGGCCGCCCGGTACGCGCTCGCCGACGAGTTCGGGCCGCACCGGACCGGCCGGCGGGTCGCACCGGCCCGCGCGGGCGTGCTGCTCGTGAACCCCCGCTCCGGTGGCGGCAAGGTCGACCGCTTCGACCTCGCGGCCGAGGCGCTGCGCCGCGGCGTCCGGCCCGTCCGGCTGCGGCCGGGGGACGACCTGCGGGCGCTCGCGGAGGCCGCGGTGGCGGGCGGCGCCGACGTCATCGGCATGGCCGGGGGCGACGGCTCGCAGTCGCTGGTCGCCGACGTCGCGCACCGCCACGACGTGGCCTTCGTGTGTGTGCCCGCGGGCACCCGCAACCACTTCGCCCTCGACCTGGGGCTCGACCGCAACGACGTCGCCGGCGCGCTCGACGCGTACGGCGCGGCGGTCGAACGGCGGGTGGACCTCGCCCTGATCGGCGACCGGATCTTCGTCAACAACGCCTCGCTCGGCGTGTACGCCACGATGGTGCAGTCAGAGGCGTACCGGGACGCGAAGCTCGCCACGGCCGCCCACCTGCTGCCCGAGCTGCTCGGGCCCGCGGGCCGGCGGTTCGACCTGCGGTTCGCCCTCCCCGACGGGCGGACGGCGCCGTCGGCCGACATGGTGCTCGTCTCGAACGACGCCTACCGGCTGGAGAACATGACCGGCTTCGGGACGCGCCCGCGGATCGACGAGGGCGTGCTCGGCGTGGTCACGGTGACCGTGGACCGGGCGCGGGACGTCCCCGCGCTCGTCGCGGCCGAGGCGACGGGCCGGATCCGCTACTTCCGCGGCTACCGGGCGTGGAGCGTGCCGGAGTTCGTCGTCGACTCCGCAGACCCCCTCGTCGACGTCGGCGTCGACGGAGAGGCGCTGCGCCTGCCACCGCCCCTGGTGTTCCGCTCGCTCCCGGGGGCGCTGCGGGTGCGCACGCCGACGCGCGCCCGGGGCGTCTCCCCCGCCGCGGCCGCACCGCCGGGGATCGGGGAGGCCGTCGCGGCCCTGCTGCGCGTACTGGGCGGGAAGGCCGCCCGCGAGCGGCCCGCGCCTGCGGACCTCGTCACCCCGGCGGGGTGACGACGCCGCGACGGGGCGGGGGCGAGGCTCGGAGACCGTCGATGCGCCGAGGGGAGGTGCGCGATGCCGGTCGGAGCAGGGGGCGAGGCGCTGCGCCGCATCGAGGCGGCCCTGGCCGCGGACGACCCAGCGCTGGTCGAGTCGTTCCGCAGGTGGCGGGAGCCGCCGGGCCGGGACCGCTGCCACGGCGGGTTCACGACGGTCACCCGGGGCACCGGACTCGTGCCGCTGCTGGGCCTCACCGCGATGGCCGTCGGGCCGGACACCACGATCGTGGTGCTGCTGCTCTGGGGCCTGCTGTTCCTCATCGGGAGGCTGCGGGGCCACGGCGACGACGGGGCCCACGACCCGCGGGACGGGGGGATCCCGGTCTGAGCGCCCGCGGGGTTCCTCCCTCGCGGGTGAGGCCCGGCAGCGGCGCGCGGAGGAGGGTCGGGTCCCGCGGATCGATCCGCGGCTCCCGACCGCATCGAGGTGATCGCGATGCCCCTGCTCGAGTTCTTCTGGACGATGTTGGTGATCTTCGGGTTCGTGCTGTGGTTCTGGCTGCTCTTCATCGTGTTCGGCGACGTGTTCCGCCGGGACGACATCTCCGGGTGGGGCAAGACCGCCTGGCTGCTGTTCATGATCGTGCTGCCGTTCATCGGCGTGTTCGCCTACCTCGTCGCCCAGGGCGGGGCGATGGCGCAGCGGCGCAGCGACGAGGTCGCGGCCGGCCGGGCGCGGTTCGAGCAGGACGTGCGGCGCATCGCGAGCGACGGGGACCGGCCGGCCGACCAGATCGCGAAGGCCAAGCGGCTGCTCGACTCGGGCAGCATCACGCCCGCCGAGTACGAGCAGCTCAAGCGCACGGCGCTGGGGCAGGCGCCGGATGCGGCGTCCACGGCGCCGTCGCCGTGACCGGCGGGCCTACCGGCCCGGTGGAGGCCGATCGGTGGGCCGCGACCGAGGTCGGGGTGGGCGCGGCCCTGTGGGCGTGGCAGGTCACGCGGCCCGTGCGCACCGCCGCGGGCTCCGCGGCCGGGGCGATGGCGGGCGCGGTCCTCGCGCTCACGCCGCCGGACGTGCGGTCCGCGCTCACCGAGCGGGCTCGGTCCGGCCGGGCCGCCGCCGAGGAGCTCGCCTCGGCGCTGCTGAGGTTCGCCGTCCGGGGCGTCGTCGCGGCCGTCGTCGACGCCGTCGACCTCACCGAGCTCGTCCGCAGGCACGTCGACCTCGACGCCGTCGCCGCGGGGATCGACCTCGACGCCGCCGTCGCCCGGGTGGACCTCGACGCGATCGTGCGGCGGGTGGACCTCGACGCCGCCGTCGCCCGGGTCGACCTGGACGCGATCGTGCGGCGGATCGACCTCGACGGCATCGCCGCGCGCCTCGACCTCGACGCGCTCGCCGCGAGGATCGACCCGGACCGGGTGGTCGCCCGGGTCGACCTCGACGCCGTCCTCGCGCGGGTGGACGTCCTCGGCATCGCGCGGGAGGTGGTCGACGGGATCGACCTGCCCGAGATCATCCGCCACTCGACCGGCACCCTCACCTCCGACACCGTCCGCACGGTGCGGCGGGAGGCCATGCAGGCCGACGAGGTCGTCGCCGGGATCTTCGACCGGCTGCTGCGCCGCCACCTGCCCCGGGCCCCGGCGCCGCCGGCACCGCTGCCGTCGTGAGCGCGGCCGTGGGAGCCTCGGACAGGCCCGTGGCCGACCGGTCGCGCGCGGGACCGGTCGCGGGCATCGTCACCCGCGTCGCGGCCGCCGTCATCGACCTCGGCGTCGTCCTGGCGATGTTGGGCGTCGCGCTGCTCGTCGTGGCGGGCCTGCGGTTCGCCTGGTCGCCGGTGTCGTTCAGCTGGCCCGCCCCGACCTGGGCGCACTCGCTCGGCGTGGGTGCGGTGCTCGCCGCGCTCTACCTGACCGTCGCCTGGGCCACCAGCGGCCGCACGGTCGGGGCCGGGGTCATGGGGTTGCGCGTGCTGTCCGCGCGGGGCGCCCCGCTGGCCTGGTCGCGGGCGACCCTGCGCGCGGTGTTCTGCGTGCTGTTCCCGCTCGGCCTGCTGTGGGCCGCCGTCAGCGCGCGCCGCCGGTCGGTGCAGGACGTGGTGCTGCGCACCGCGGTCGTCTACGACTGGAGCGACGACGCCGGCCTGCGCGGGGGGCTCCCGTGACCCGGGCCGCGACCGCCGAGCCCGCCTGGGTGGGCCTGCTGTGGACCGGGGTGGTCTTCGTCGTCATCGCGGCGTGGTTCCTGTTGCTGTTCGTGGCGCTGCAGGACCTGCTCGCGCGACCCGACGTCGGTCGGGCGGCGAAGGCGTGCTGGGTGGTGGTCCTCGTCCTGCTGCCGGTCCTGGGGATGCTCGCCTACCTGCTCACCCGCGGCCGGGGAACGGATCGGCGGGAACCCGGCTGACCGGGTCAGGTGCCCGGCGGGAGCGCCTCCTCGGCCGCGGCCCGCCGCTCGGGGGTGCGGCGCACCGACACCACCTCGAGACCGAGCGACTGGATCAGCGCCAGCACGTCCTGGACGCCGCCGTCGTCGGCGACCTCGCCCGTGATCACCGTCCCCGCGGGGACCTCGCGGACCTCCATCCCGGGGAACGCGCTGCGCGCCCGCGCCGAGAGCCGTCCGGTGATCCGGAACTCGTAGCGTCGCTCGGCCACCGCGCTCCTCCTCCCGGTCCAGCCCGGCGCTCCCCGGCGGGCCGCGCCCCCCGGCCACCGTCGTCCGCCGCGGTCGTGGGCGCGTCATCCCGACGAGGTGAACGGGCTCAGGGGAGCAGGCGCAGCTCGTGGGCGCGGTGGATGGCGGCGCGCCGGGTGGAGACGCCGAGCTTGGCGTAGATCGAGCGGATGTGGCTCTTCACGGTGTTGACCGACACCGTGAGCTCGTCGGCGATCTCCCGCGCGGACAGCAGCGACGGGAGCAGGGCGAGCACGGCCAGCTGGCGCTCGCTGAGCTCCGCGTGATCGCCGTCCCGGCCCGCCGCGAGCAGCGCGGCCGCGACGTCCGCGGCGAAGCGGGCCTGCGGCCCGGCCGGTGCAGCGGTGGCGAGCAGCCGCCTGGTCTCCGCGCCGGCCTGCAGGAACGGCCGAACGACCGCCAGCTCGGCGGCCAGGGCGAGCGCGGTGGTGAGCTCGGCCTGCCCCGTGTCCTCGGCGCCGCGCAGCAGCGCGGCCTCGGTGCGGACGAGGTGCGCCTCCACCGGGGTGTGCGCGACGAGCGCGGGCAGGGAACCGTCGACCAGCTGGTCCAGCGCGGTGTGCGCGGCGCCCGCCCGGCCGGCCTCCAGGTGTGCCCACGCGTCCATCAGCAGCAGCTCGCCGGCCTTCCCGGCGCGCCGCTGCAGCCACTCGGCCGTCTCGGCGGCGAGCCGGGGCCGCCCTGCCGTGAGCGCGGCCCGCTGCTCGAGCAGGGCGAGCGCGGCCGCCAGCCCCGCCGGGAGATCGACGTCACCGGACTCGGCGAGCCGCCTCCCGGCGTGGCGCCCGACGGGCTCGCCCAGGTCGGCCGCGGCGGCGCGCAGCACCACCCGCAGGACGAGTTCGTCCCGCGGCGGCGCAGCGACGCCCGAGGACAGCAGCTCCTCGGCGCGCCGCGCCGCGGACGCGGGGTCGCCCGCGAGCAGCTCGCCGTAGGCGAGCAGGCCGACGGGGCCCGCGGACCGGGGCGCGGGCCGTCCGGCGTCGCGGGCCGCCTCGGCCGCGGCGAGGGCGGCGGTGGCCGCGGCGGTCATCTGCGCGTAGTCGCCCCGGAGCAGGCCGAGGTCCGCCCGCAGGGCCAGCGCGCGCATCTCGAAGTAGCCGAACCCGCTCTCGCGCGCGAGCTCGGTGACCTGGTCGACCCGGGCTCGCAGCGCCTCACCGGCATCGCCGGTGCCGGCGACCCGCGCGTCCGCGACGGCGTCGCCGAGCAGGCGCAGCGCCTCCAGGTCCGGCGCGAGCGCGGCGGGCGGCCGCGGCTGCGTCGCGGTCCCGGGTCGGCGCTCCGACACGAGCCGTTCGACGCCCGAGCGCACGACACCGAGCGCGGCGTCGGCGTCCCGCGGCCAGGCCCGCCGGGCCTTCTCCAGCGCGTCGACGGCGGCCAGGTGCGCGCCCTCCGCGTCGTGCACCAGGGCCGCGACCAGCCACGTCGACGCGTCGGACGGGCCGGGTTGCCCGCAGGCCGCGATGGCGCGCCGCACGGCCGCGAGCCGTCCGCTCGCGACGAGCCGGACCCCGCCCTCGCGCAGGAGCTCGACGACCAGCCCGGTGTCGCCGGTGCGCACCGCGTGGGCGAGGGCGTGCTCGGGCTCGTCGGCAGCCAGCCACCACCGGGCCGCCACGGCGTCGGCCCGCCGGTGCAGCGCCGGGAACCGCCGGGCCAGCTCCGCGACGAGGTAGCTGCGCAGCAGGGTGTGGATGCGGTAGGCGCGCGGAGGCACCCGCTCGATGAGCGCGCTGGCGCGGGCGAGGTCGTCGAGCCCGCGCGCGGCGTCGGCGCGCCCGGTCAGCGCGACGGCGAGGTCGGCCGGGAGCTGCTCGCACACCGAGCAGACGCGGAGGAACTGCCGGTCGGCCTCCGGCAGCACCGTCATCACCTCGTCGGTGAGGTACCCCGCGACCGAGCCCTCGCTGCCGGAGAAGGCGGAGACGAAGGCCGCCGGGTCGGCCCGGCCGCGCAGGGCGAGCGCGGCGAGCCGGACGGCGGCCGCCCACCCGCCGGTCCGGGAGTGCAGCAGCGCCACCTGGTCCCCGGCGAGGTCGACCCCGGACGCCCGCAGCACCGCAGCCGTCTCGTCGACGTCGAAGCGCAGGTCCTGGGCGCGCAGCTCGTGCAGGCGCCCCTCCAGCCGCATCCGCGGCAGCGGCAGCGGGGGGTCGAACCGGCCGGACAGCACGAGGCGCAGTCCCGCCGGGTGGCCCCGGACGAGCCTGGTGAGGTCACGCAGCGCCTCGGTGTCGCTCAGCTCGTGGACGTCGTCGACGACGACCCGGACGGGCGGCTGGGCGGCGTCGAACGCGGCGACCAGCTCGTCGATCACGTCCCGGGTGACCCGATCGCCACCGGCGGATCCGACCTCGCGCAGGGGGCTGCCGGCCGGAAGGCCGGGAACCGCCCGCAGCGCAGCGAGCACCGCGGCCCGCAGGCGCGGCGCGTCGTCGCCCGCGTCGGCGGTGACCCACGCCGTCGCGGGGCCGCCCGGGCGGCGCGCCCACTCGGCGAGGAGCGCGGTCTTGCCGTATCCGGGCGGCGCGATCACGACGACGAGCTGTTCCGCTCCGGCCCGGCCCAGCCGCTCCAGCAGGCCGGGGCGCGGGACGTGGCCGGGCGGCGGGCCCGGCGCCGTGATCTTGCTGCCCGAGATCCGCATCGCGAGTTCCCTTCTGGAGCTGGAAGCCTCGTCCGGTCCGGGTGAGGCGGCGTCGCCCTGCTGGGATGAGTTCGGCCTGCTCGGCACGGCGCGAACGGCTCAGCGCGGTGCGAACGGCTCACAGCAGGTCCAGCGACCGGGCCCGGCCGACGGCCTCGCGGCGGCCGGTCACTCCGAGCTTGCGGTACAGGGCCCGCTGGTGGGTCTTCACGGTGTTGACCGAGACGTAGAGCTCCGAGGCGATCTCGGCGTTCGACAGCGTGCTCGCGAGGTAGCGCAGGACGGTCCGCTCCCGCTCGGTCAGCGGCTCGACGACCGCCGACGGGTCGGCCACGGGAACCGGCGTCCCGGACAGCTGCGCGAGGACGTCGACGGCGAACGCCGGCACGATCGTCCCGTGCTCCAACCGCCGCTCCAGCAGCGGCCTCAGGTCGATCACCTCGGTCAGGAAGGGCCGGCGCAGGTACCACGGAGCGGCCGCGGCGAGCGCGTCCTCGAGCCGCTCCACGGCGGCGGACCCGTCACCGGAGGCGGCGGCGAGCGCCACCTCGAGCAGCGCGGCGTCGACCACGCCACGCGGGTGCTGCTCGGGCTGCGCCGCGGCCCGGGCGGCAGCAGCCGCCGCCACGTCACCGAGCCGCAGGTGCAGGCGGGCGGTGGCGAGCGCCGCGGCGGTGGTGCGCGCCGGGCCGATCCCGTCGAGGATCGCGCGGGCGTGCTCCGCGTCCCCCAGGCCCGCGAGCAGGCCCGCCTCGGTCACCGACCAGCGTTCCCCGACCGCGCGGGGCAGCCGGCCGACGTCGACCTCCGCCGCGGTCGCGCGGAGGCCGGACAGCGCCTGTTCCCGGTCCCCCACCGACTCCCGGCGGGCTGCCAGCAGGAGCGCAGCCTCCGCCCGGACGTGCGGCTCCGGGGCCACGGCCTCGACGGCGGCCGTGCGGCCGAGCCAGTCGTCGGCCTCCTCGGGGTGGACTCGGTCCAGCGCGACGTGCGCCATGGTCAGGTAGGCGCCCACGACCTGCGGGGCGCGGTCGAGACCCGCCTCGGTCGCCATCCGGACGACGTCCAGCGCACTGCTCTGGGCCGGCCCCAGCTCCCCCCGCCGGCACCGGACGAGGCTGAGGTAGCCCGCCGCGTTCAGCCGCGGGAGCGGCCGGGGCTCGATCGGCGCGACAGCGGCCGCACCGAGGTCGCGCTCGGCGGCCTGCAGGTCCTCCGCCAGCAGCGCGGCCATGCCGAGGTGGTTCTCCACCAGCACCGGGACGATCTCGACGCCCGTGATGTCGAGGTCGGCCAGCGCGACGGGGTCGAGCGGGACCGACCGGTACAGGGCGACGGCCTCGTCCCAGTCGCCCTCGACCCGGGCCGCGGCACCGGCGGTCAGGTCGAGCAGGACGCGGGCGCGCGCCGCCCGGCGGGGGGAGAGCCCGCGGAGGCGGGCGCGGCCGCTCGCGAGGTGGTCGGCGAGCTCGGCGGTGGTGCCGTGCACGATGCGGGCCGCGGCGAGCCCGCAGGCCAGCTCCGGGTGGGCGGCGAGCGCGGCGCGCGGCACCCGCGACAGCTCCCGCTCCAGCTCCCGCGCCCGCCCGGAGAGAGCGAGCGCCACGAGGTGCCGCCCGACCAGGGCCGCGGCGAGCGGCCACAGCTCCCCCTCGACGGCGGCCCGGAGGGCGTCGATCGGCATGTCGTTGCGCTGGTACCACTCGGCGGCGCGCCGCCGCAGGTCCCGGCGGCGGCTCCGCGGCAGCGGCCGGGCCCGCAGGATGTCGGCGATGAGCCGGTGCAGGTGGTACCAGCGCCCGGGCCGGTCGACGGCCTGCACGAACAGGTGGTCCGCGGCGAGCCCGGCGAGGAGCGCCTCGCTGTCGCAGCGACCGGTCAGCGCGTCGGCGAGGTCGGCGCAGACGAGGTCGACCGCGCTGATCTCCTCCAGGAAGCGCACCAGGTCGGGCGGCTGCTGGTCGAGCACCTCGCTCACCAGGTAGCCCGCCACGCTGTGGTCGTCCCCGGAGAACTCCGCGACCGCCGCCTCGACGTCCGGCTGACCGCGCAGGTGCAGCGCGACCAGGCGCAGCCCCGCCGGCCAGCCCTCGGTGCGCTCGACCAACCGGCGCACCTGGGAGTCGTCGAGGTCCGCCGAGAGCATCCGGAACAGCTTCGCGGCCTCGTCGAGGCCGAACGCGAGGTCCTGCGCGCGCACCTCGGCGAGCAGGCCGGCGAGGCGCAGCCGCGAGAGCGGCCACGGCGGGTCCCGCCGGGTCAGGACGACCAGCGACAGCTGCGGCGGCGACCGCTCGACGAGCCCGACCAGCCCGGCGTGCACCTCCGGCGAGGTCACCACGTGCAGGTCGTCGAGCACGAGCAGGACCGGCGTGGCGGCGCGCCGCAGGGCGCACGAGACCATCCCCGGCGGGTCCTCGACGGGGTGCCCGCCCGTGGCGAGCGGGCGCAGGACGGCCCCGCCCTCCGGGCCGAGCACCGGGGTGAGCGCGCGGGCGACGGCGGCCCAGAACCCTGCGGCGTCGTCGTCGCGCGCGAGCCGCAGCCACACCGGTGCCCGGCCTCCGGCGCCGGCCGCGATCCACGAGGTCAGAAGCACCGACTTGCCCCAGCCCGCGGTCGCCGCGACCAGCATCGCCGGGCCGCGCGCCCCCGCCTCGAGCAGCGCGAACAGGCGCGGCCGCGGCACGACGTGGTGGGCCACCGGCACCGAGCTCCCCGCGGCGCCCGATCCGCCGCCCGGTTCGTCGAGGCCGTTCCTCATCCTCGGCGGACGTGCCCGCCTCACCCCGGTGTCCGCCACCATCTGGTCCTCGCGGGTCGGGTCCCGGCGGTTCGGGTCGAGGAGGCACGGGTGAGCTTCGAATGCGCGTTCCGGGTGCAGGGGCGGCTGAGCCCGGAGGTCGTCGCGGCCCTCGAACCGCTGCGCCAGGCGCGCGCGATCACCGAGACGGAGCTGCGCGGCGTCGTGTCCGACCAGGCCGCGCTGCACGGGTTGCTCGCGCGCTTCGACGCACTCGGCGTGGAGATCATCGAGTTCATCCGGCTCCCCTCGCCCGAGTGAAGCCGGCGATGCTATCCGGCGCTCCGCTCCGCGGACATGGGCCGTTCGACCGGGTCCACCCGCAGTAGCCCGCGCTCGTGCGCAGCGAGCACCGCGGTGCGCCGGGTGCCCGCCCCGAGCTTGTCGTAGATCGACCGGATGTGGCTTTTCACCGTGTTGACCGAGATGGTGAGGTCGTCGGCGATCTCGTCCAGGTTGAGCAGCGACGGCAGCCGGGCCAGCACGTCGCGCTCGCGGGCGGTGAGCGCGACGGGTGCGGGTGCGGGCCGCTGCATCGCGGCCAGCACGCGCGCGGTGAACCGACCGCGGTCGTCGTCGACGACCAGGCCGTCGACGAGCAGGGCGCGCAGCCCGGGTGAGGCGAGCACGAACGGGCGGACCACGTCGAGGGCGCGGGCCTCGTCCAGCGCGACCCGCAGCGCCCGGCGCGCCCCGACGCGGTCGCCGTCCTCGAGCGCGGCCCCGGCGACGACGAGCCACGCCTCCACCACGGTGGCGGGCCACGCCGGGCGCGTCGATCGGCGCAGCAGCGGGCCGACGGTCGAACGCGCGGCGCGGAACGCCCCGGCGGCCGACTCGCCCCATGCCCGGATGAGCAGGCCCTCGGCCCTCGTCCCCGGCCGGGTGGCGAGCCAGCTCGCCGCGCCCGCCGCGGCCGTGGCGTAGCCGAGCCGCAGGGCGATCCGGTGCTCGATCAGCGCCGACTCGGCGGCGAGGGCCGGAGGCAGGACCTGCTCGGCGACGTCGGCGAGCGCCTGCTGCAGCTCGAGCATGCCCGCGGCCTTCTCGCCCCGGTCGAACCGCGCGCCGCCGCGCGCGGCGTGCAACGCGAAGCGGACCACCGGGTCGAGGTCGACGCCGACGCCCAGCCCCGCGTCGGCGGCCTCCAGCGCGGCGTCGGGGCAGCCGCGCTCCAGCGCCGCCAGCGCGGTGACCGCGTGGGCGCACGCCGCCCAGCCGGAGCCGTCCCAACCGCCGTCGCGCGCCGCGGCCGTCGCCGCAGCGGCCGACTCCTCCGCCGCCCGCACGTCCCCCTCCACCCAGCCGACCACGGCGAGGAGGCACCGGCTCTGCACCTCGAGCAGGGGGAACCGGAGACGCTGGGCGTCGGCGAGCGCGGCCTGCAGGTCCGCCCGCGCGTCCGCGGGCACACCGCCGGCGAGCCGGGTCACCCCGCGGCCCGCGCGGACCAGCGCGCGCAGCGCCTCGTCGTGGGGTTCGGCCGCGGCGCCCGGCGGGCCGCACCCGATCCCGGCGAGCCGCTCGACCGCGGTGAGCAGCGCGGCGAGGCCGGGATCCGGGGCCGGCGCGGAGGCGCGCGCCGCCCGCACCCCGTCCGCGACGCCCGCGCGGTTGCCGCGCTCGAGGTCGAGGCACGCGGCGAGTGCGGACCGCCAGCAGGCGGCGCGCGGACCGTCGCCGAGGCCGTCCATCGCCACCCGCAACGCGGCACCCTCCCCGCGGGCCACGAGCGTCGCTGCCCACCGGCCCAGCAGGTCGACGACCAGCGCCGGGTCGCCCGCCTGGCGGGCGTGCCGGAGCGCGGGCGCGGGGTCGCCCTGCCGGTCCCACCAGCTCGCGGCCCGCCGGTGGCCGGCCGCGACCACCCCGTCGCCAGCCCGCCGCAGGTCCGCGAGGAGGTGCGAGCGCAACAGCGCCTGGATGCGGTAGTCGGAGCGGTCCGGCCCGGACGCGGTGACCAGGCCGGGGTCGTGGCACAGCGCGTCGAGGACGTCAGCGGCGTCCTCCCGGCCGCACAGCTCGACGGCCAACGCCGCCGGGACCGGGTCGGCGACGCTCACGCGCAGCAGCACGTCGCGCTGCACGTCGCTGATCCCGGCCAGCGCCTCCCCCACCAGGTAGTCCGAGACGCTGCGCACGTCACCGGAGAACTCGGCGACGAAGCGGCCGGGGTCGGGGTGGTCCCGGAGGGCCCGCTGCGCCAGGCGCAGGCCGGCCACCCATCCACCGGTGCGCCGGTGCAGGACGTCGCGGTGCTCGGGGTCGAGGCGCACGCCGCCCCTGTCGAACAGCGCGGTCGTCTCCTCCGCCGTGAACCGCAACTGCTCGGCGCGCAGCTCGCACAGCTCGTCGTCGAGGCGCAACCGCGACAGCGGCAGCGGCGGGTCCAGCCGGCTCGCGACGACCAGGTGCAGCCCGGTCGGGTGGCCCAGCACCAGCATCCGCAGCTGCTCCAGGACGGGGGCCGCCCGCAGCGCGTGGACGTCGTCGAGGACGAGGCGCAGCGGGTGCGGAAGCGCCGCCAGCGCGGCGAGCAGGTCGTCGAGGAAGTCCCGCTCGACCGTCGTCCGCGACACCACGAGCCGGTGCACCCGGTTCGACGCGGGCACGCCGCCGCAGCCGCGCAGCGCCGCGAGCACCGCGCTCCACAGCAGCCGCGGGTCGTCGTCCTCCTCGTCGAGCGACACCCACGCCGCCGGGACCTCGGGGCTGCGCCGCAACCAGTCCGCGAGCAGGAGCGACTTGCCGAACCCGGGCGGCGCGCACACCACCGTGAGCGCCTTGCCCGCCCCCTCGTCGAGCGCGCGGCGCAGCGCGGGACGCCCGACGAGGTCCCGCGGCAGCGCAGGAGGCGTCGTCCTGCCCGCAGCGATGCTGACCATCGATTCCCCTCCGGGCCGGCGCCCCGCTCCCGGCCGCCCGTCGGGCGACCGCCGACCACCGCGCAGAGGGTGACCGGCGCCCGGATGACACCGCCTCCTCCTGGCGGGAGGAGGCGTCATCCCGTGCGGGCGATGCGCCCACCCCCGCCCCGCGCGAACATCCCGGGCCGGAGCGTCCGAACGGAGGCGTCATGACCCCGAAGATGTACGAGTTCCGGGTCGACGGGTGCCTCCCGGAACAGGAGCGCGACGCGTTCGCCGACCTGTCCGTCGAGGAGGTCCCGGCGGGGCTCGTCCTGCGGGGCGAGGTGATCGACGAGTCCCACCTGCACGGCATCATCGCCCGGTTCCGGTTCCTGGGCCTGACCGTCGTGTGGGCCGAACCCATCCGGGAGTGAGGGCCAGCGGGGCCGGTCCGGCGCGGAACTCGACCACCTCACCACCACGGAGGGTGCCGCACCGGCGACCAGTCGGAAGGGTGCACCCATGCCATCGACCGGGCGTACGCCGTGACCGCTCCGGAACCCCGCGGGCGCCGGGGCGGCAGCACCCTCACCCGCCTGCTGCGCGGCGAGCACCCGGGCTGGGCCGACGACCGCGAGCTCGCCCACGCGATCCACGGGACCGTGGTCGGCGCGGCCGCCATGGCCGCCGCCAGCGTCCACGGCACGTTGGGCGAGGTGGTGGTGACCGTCCTGGTCACCGTGTTCGTCTACTGGGTGGCCGAGCGGTACGCGCGCGTGCTGGGCGTGGCCGTCGGCGGGCGGCCGCGGCTGCACGTCGTCGCGACGGTGCTGCGGCACGGCTGGCCCATGGTGGAGTCGGCCTACACCCCGCTCGTCGTGCTGGTCGCGGTCGACCTCGTCACGGGCAACCTGCGGGCCGGGGTGCTCGCCGCGCTCGTCGTGGCCACGGTGCTGCTCGGCGGCCTCGGCCACCTGGCCGCCCGACGGGCGGGCGCGTCCCCGCTCGTGGCGCTCGCGTGGGCGTCCCTCAGTGCGGCGCTCGGCGTCGTGATCATCGTGTTGAAGCTGTCGCTGCACTGACCGCGGCGTGCCGGGCGGCAGGCAGCAGCGGTTACCGTGACCGGATGGCCCGTGTCAGACGCCTCGCGCGCCGGGGGTGCCCGTGACGGCCGCCCGCGAGCGGGGGCCGGGCGCGGCCGGGCCGCGCGGTACGGAGATCCAATCGGTGGCCCGCGCCGCCTCGGTGCTCGGCGTGGTCGTCGACAGCCCGCACGGCCTCACCACGACCGAGATCGCCAAGGCCACCGGGCTCACGGTGAGCACCGTGCACCGGCTGGCGCACACGCTGGTCTCGGGCAACCTGCTGTGCCGCGACCAGGGCAGCGAACGGTTCCTCCCCGGCCCGCTGCTGCTGCGGCTCGCCCGCAAGGCGCTGGGGTCGTCGGGCGTCCCCGAGGCCGCGGACGTGCTCAAGGAGCTCGCCGACCGCACGGGCGAGACGGCGAGCATCGGCATGCGCCGCGGAGACGAGGTGCTGGTGCTGCTGTCGGTGCCCTCGACCCGACCGCTGCGCTACACCGGCCGCCCCGGCGCGCGGGTGCCGCTGCTGGAGTCGGCGCTCGGCTGCGCGATCGTGGCCTTCGGCACAGACCCGGTGGGGCAGGCGGCGGAGGTGCTCACCCGCGCGGGGCGCGACGGTCCCGAATCGTGGGCGAACGAGGTCGACCTGCTGGCCACCCAGTTCCGCGGGTACGCGGTGCTCGACGACCCGCACGACCCGGCGCTGCGCGCCATCGCTGCGCCCGTGGTCGGGGCGAGCGAGCACGTCCGGATGGCCGTGGAGATCCAGGGCCCCGCCAGCCGGATCCCCGAGGAGCGGTTCGACGAGCTGGGCTCGGTGGTACGGGCGGCCGCGGGCGCGCTGGAAGGGCTGCCGATCTCGATCGCGTTCGGCGACTTCTGACCGGACATTCCCGCCGCGCCTGACCGGACATTTCACGATGCGCGAATTGATCTCGCATCCTGCAAAAGAACCGTTGACCGGCGGATCGCGGCGTGCCTACTCTCGGCGCACCCGAGCGGGAGAGGAGGCGCAGCGCTGGTGAGCACGGACCGTGCCGGCGAGATCGTCGTCTCCCCGAACCACGTCGTCTTCGACCTGCCCGAGATCGTCGCGATCCAGGAAGGGCTGTTCGAGGCGGTCGGGCTGCGCGTCCGGTTCGCCGACGACGGCGACCGCTCCGCCGACTCGCGGCGCAACCCGGCGGCGCGGCACAAGGAGACGCTGTTCGCCACCGCGCGCGCCGACGTCTACAACGTGTGCGAGTGGGGCGGTATCGACCGCCTCGAGCGCGACACCCGCGGCGGCCGGATCGGCCACCTGCGCGCGGCCGTCGTCTCGCAGGCGCTGGTCAGCCTCGACGACGACCTCAACGAGCCGCACGACCTCGCCGACGTCCCGGTGTCGATCAACGAGTACACCGGTTCGCACTACACCGCGCTGCACCTGCTCGAGGGCACGGTGCCGCGCGAGCGGATCCGCCTGGAGCACGCCGGTCCGCCGGCGACCCGCCTCGACCTGCTGCTGGCCGGCGAGTCCCGCGCGACGATGCTGATGGAGCCGTACCTGAGCCTCGCGCTCACCCACGGCGCCCACGTGCTCGGGACCTACGCCTACCGCGGCTCCCAGGTCGTCGCCCCGCACCTGACCGGGGAGCAGCAGGAGGCCTACCGCACGGCCGTGGACAAGGCCGTCGACCTGATCAACGCCGACCGCGGTCGCTGGGCCGCGACGATCGCGGCCGAGGTGGACGGTCGCCTCGACCCGGCCGACCTGCGCCCGGACTACTACCGCTACACCCACATCGCGCCGTTCACCGAGCGCCGCTTCACCGAGACCTACGCCTGGATGCGCTCGTGGCGGCTCACCGACGGCCGCACCGGCTACGAGACCCTGCGAGCGCTGCGATGAACCTGACCAGGCGCCGCCACGTGGACCACTGCCGGATCAACGGCGGAACCTGTCCGGGCCGTTAGCCCGCCCCCAACCCCACACCCGTCCATTCCTGCGAGACCGGCCGCCCCGCGCCGGCCCGCCCCCGCACGCCCTCGTCCAGGAGTGACCCCCGATGCCCGCTCGTCCCCTGTTGCTCGACCGCCGGGCTGTGCTTCGCGCAGGCCTCCTCGGCGCCGCCGGTCTGGCCGGATCGTCCCTGCTCGCGGCCTGCGGCGGCTCCGGCCCCGACGCCGCGGGGTCGTCGCTCGCCGCCCGCGTCGAGGACACCCAGGCCGGCACGGCGGGCGCCGTGATCCGGCCGATCAGCGAGCAGCACGGCCTCGTCGGCGACCTCGACCTCACCTACGTGGCCGGCACCGGGCCCGGCGACGTGCAGAACAAACTGCTGTCCGGCGCGCTCGACGTGGCCAGCATGGGCCCGCTCGGCGCGGCCGTCGCCGCCGAGGCCGGGGCCGACCTGGTGCTGTTCTCGGTCAGCCTGAACAACCACGTGCGTTGGCTCGTGCCCGAGAACAGCCCCCACCGCACCGTCGCCGACCTGCGCGGCAAGAAGATCGCCACCCCGCCGAACAACAGCGACGCGTTCCGCTCCACCCAGCTCGCGCTCGCCGTGAACGGCAGCGATTTCACCGCCGACCACCAGCTCTTCCCGGGCGCGGTGCTGGCCGGGCTCGCCCTGTTCGACCGCGGCGACGTCGACGCCATCGTGACCATCGAGCCCAACGCCACCCGGCTCGTCGGCAAGGGGGCCCGGCAGATCGCGACCGTGGGCGAGCTGTGGGCCGAGGGCACCGGCGAGGATCCGAACACGCTGTTCCTCAACGGCCAGGGCGCGACCCGCGAGTGGGTGGACGCCAACCGGGAGACCGCCGCCGCGATCGCCCGGCTCCGGATGGAGGCGCACCGGATCATCCACGACCGCCCGGCCGTCCTCGCCGAGCTGCACGAGGCCTACGGCATCCCGGCCGAGGAGAAGGCCGCGATCGAGCTGCTGCCGACCCGCTTGCGCGACATCTACCCGCTGGAATGGGGCGAAGGGGTCTTCGCGGGCCTGCGCCACCAGATCGAGGTCGCCCAGCAGGTCGGCCTGGTCACGGCCGCGCCCGCGCAGGCGCCGTGGGTCGACCTGGGCGCCGCGGCATGACCGCCACCGACGTCCGCCCCGCCCCGGCCGCACCGGCCCCGGCGTCCACCGCGCCGCGGCCGCGGCGGCGGCTGCGCGGCGGCCTGCCCGCCCTGGCGTTCCTCGTCCTGCTGTGCGCGGCGTGGCAGGTCATGTCCGCGCTGCTGGACAGCGTCCTCGTCCCCGGCGTGCCGCGGATCGCGGCCGAGCTGGTCGAGATCGTGGTGGACGGGTCGTTCGCCGAGCAGCTCGGCATCACCGTGCTCCGGGTGGGGCTGGGCTTCGCGCTCGCCTTCGTCGTCGCGGTCGCGGTCGGCATCGCGATGGGGCGCAGCGAACTCGCGCGGCGGTTCTTCGAGCCCGCGGTGCTGCTCGGGTTGACCATCCCCGGGCTGGTGTGGGCGCTGCTCTGCGTGATCTGGTTCGGGATCGAGCTGATCAACCCGGTCGCCGCCGTCGCGCTGTCCTCCGCGCCCGCGCTGATGCTCACGATCTACCAGGGCACCCGCTCGGTCGACCCGGACCTGCTGGAGATGGCCCACGTCTACCACTTCTCCCGGGCCACCCGGCTGCGGCGGCTCTGGCTGCCCGCGCTCGCCCCGTCGCTGTTCGCGGGCGCGCGGCTCGGGCTCTCGCTGGGCTGGAAGGTGATCGTGCTCGTCGAGGTGTTCGGCATGTCCTCCGGCGTCGGCTACCAGCTCAACAACGCCTTCGCCGCGCAGAACGTGGCGGCGGTGCTGGCCTGGACGCTGCTCTTCGCGATCGTGATGGCCGTCCTCGAGTACGGGGTCCTGCAGGGCCTCGAGCGCCGGGCGGGCCGCTGGCGCAAGGCGGTGTCGGTGTGAGCGCGCCGGCCGCCACCCGGGTCCTGCTCGACGGTGTCGGCAAGACGTTCGTCGACGCCCGCAGCGGCGCCCGGCAGCGGGTCCTCGCCGACTTCTCGCTCGCCGTCGAACCCGGCGAGCTGGTGGCGGTGGTCGGCGCATCCGGCACCGGCAAGACCACCCTGCTGCACATCGTCGCCGGGCTCGTGCAGCCCGATGCGGGCACCGTCGACGTCGGCAGCCCGCGGTTGGGCGTGGTGTTCCAGCAGCCGCGGCTGTTGGACTGGCTGCCGGTCCGGCAGAACGTGACGCTCGCCCTGGAGGCCGCGGGGCTCGACCCGGCGGCCGCCGACGACGCGCTCGCCGCCGTCGGGCTCACCGACTACGCCGGCTCCTACCCCACCGTGCTCTCCGGCGGGCAGCGGCAGCGGGTGGCCGTGGCGCGGGCCTTCGCCGTCGAACCCGACCTCGTGCTGCTCGACGAGCCGTTCTCCGCCCTCGACGAGCTCACCGCGCGCAAGCTGCGCCTGCTGCTGCAGGAGCTGTGGATGCAGCGCCAGCGCACCGGGATGCTCGTCACCCACAACCCGCTCGAGGCCGCGCTCCTCGCCGACCGCGTCATCGTGCTCGCCGGCCGCCCCGCGCGGATCGCCGCGTCCTACCGCGTCGAGGCCGAGCGCCCCCGCTCCCCCGAGGACCCGAACCTGTTCGACCTGCACTCGCGCATCGTCGCCGCCCTGTAGTGCCCGGCAGTACGAAAGGAACCGCCATGACCCGTCCCAAGGTGACCATGGAGCTGCTCTCCCTGGTCTTCTCCCTCCCCCAGCTCGTCGCGAAGGACGAGGGCTACTTCGACGAGGAGGGCGTCGACGTCGAGTTCGTGACGAAGGAGTACGCCAGGGCCGGCATCTCGCCGCTGGAGGACCACGAGCTGTTGAGCTCGTTCGGTTCCACGAAGTCGCACTTCGAGTCCGGTGAGGCCTCGCTGTACCGGGCCTGCGAGTGGGGCCAGGTCCGCCGCTCGCAGGACACCACCGTCGGCGGGCGCATCGTGAGCAAGCGGGCGGCCGTCAACAGCCAGGCGATCATGGTCCGCCCCGACCACCCGGCCACGCACCCGCAGGACCTCGCCGGCAAGCCCGTCGCGGTCAACTTCCACCACGGCTCGCACTACGTCGCCCTGCAGACCCTGGAGGGGTTCCTGCCGCGCGAGGAGATCAAGGTCGTGCACTACGGGGGGCCGCAGGCCCGCTTCGAGGCCCTGCGCGACGGAACCGTCGAGGCCGCGGCCCTGATGGAGCCGTGGATCACCCTTGCCGAGAAGCAGGGGTACAAGGTGCTGGCCGAGGCGTTCTACGTGGGCGCCGAGATCGCGAGCCCCGAGGTCGACGAGGACACCTACGCCCGGATCAACCGCGCCGTCGTCAAGGCCGTCCGCAAGATCAACGAGAACCCGCGGCCCTACCTGCACCACCTCACCAACGAGATCCCGCCGGAGCTGGGTTCGGTCTCGCCCGACGAGATCCCGCTGGGCCGGCTGCGCTACGTCGACCCGGCGCCGTACCCGCAGGACCAGTTCCAGCGCACCTACGACTGGATGGTCTCGTGGGGCCTGATCGAGGAGACCAACACCTACGACAAGCTCGTGAAGAACCTGGTGGATGTCTGACGCCGCTGCGGCGCTCGTGCGGCCACGCCCGGTGGTCCGGGCGTGGCCGCTCTACGTCGGGGGGTTCCTCGGCCCCTACGCCAGCACCATGGTCACGCCGATGGTGCACGAGGTCGCCCACGGGCTGCGTTCCACGCCGGAGCTCGCCGCGGGCGCCGTGACCGCCTACATGCTCCCGTTCGCCGCGCTCATGCTCGTCTCGGGCACCCTCGCCGAGCGCTGGGGCCGGGCGCGGACGATGCGGGTCTCGCTGCTCCTGTTCGTGCTGGCCTGCGCGGCGTGCGTGCTGGCACCGAGCATGGGCGCCTTCCTCGCCGCCAGGGCGGCCCAAGGCGCCACCAACGCCTTCACCACCCCCCTGCTCGTCGCCGCGATCACCGACCTCGGACCGAGGGCCCGGCTCGGCCGCGCCCTCGGTCTCTTCGCGGGCATGCAGGCCGCGGGGCAGGCGTCGAGCCCGCTGGTGAGCGGGCCGGCGGCGGCGGTCGACTGGCGGCTCGCGTTCGCCTTCCCCGCCGCGGTCGGCCTCGCGCTGGCGCTGTTCCCGCCGACGATGACCGCCCCGGCCGCCGACGGGCGCGCCCACCCGGCCCGGCCCCCGTCGCTGCGGGAGCTCGCCAACCGCGACCTCGCGACCGCGTGCGCGCTGTCGCTGCTCTGCTACCTCGGCGCCGTCGGGCTCACCGTGCTGTCGATCCTGCGCGCCGAGGAGGAGTTCGGGCTCGGCCCGTGGCAGCGCGGGCTGCTCGCGGCCGCGTTCGGCGTGGCGGGGCTGCTCGCCGCGCCGCTGCTCGGCCGCAGGCTCGACGCGCTGGGCCCGCGGCACACCGGCATCACGATGAACCTGCTGCTCGCGGCCGGGCTGCTGCTCGCCGCGCTCGGCCCGTCCCTCGCCCTGCTCGCGGTGGGCATCGCCGCCGTCGGGATCGCGGTGACCGGCCTGCGCACGACCGTCAACGCGGTGGCCGCCACGAGCGCCTCCGGCAACCGCGCGGGCGCCGCATCGCTCGCGCTGTCGTTCCAGTTCTTCGGGGGCGCGCTCGCCCCGCTGCTGTGGGTGCCGCTGTACGCGGCCTACGGGGCGCTCGGGTTCGCCGCGACCGCCACGGCCCCGACGCTCGCGATCGCGGTTCTGGCGGTCGCGCGGCCGGGGAAGGGCGGCTTGACCGGGTTGCGCGGAGCCTGACGGTGAAGCCGCCTCCTGGCGGCGCCGCGCGCTGATCGGCTACTACGACTCCGTCGCCACCCAGCTCGCGGTGTTCCGGGTCAGCCCCCGACCGAGGACCTGATCCGCCGCCGGTCCCCTCGTCAGCGCGATGCGCTGTCCACCCCGTCGACCTCGGTGAAGTGCTGCAGGGCCAACGCCCGGGAGGCGCCGACGTGCTCGCGCATCCGCTGCTCGGCGAGCTCGGCGTCGTGGGCCCGCAGCGCGTCGATGATCGCCTTGTGCTGGTCGTTGGCCCGGCGGAGCTGGTCGGGTGGATAGGGGTAACGGGACCGGTAGGTGGCCGTGAACGCGTGCACCTGGCCGAGGATCGTCCGCAGCAGGTGGCTCCCCGCGGCGTCGGCGATCAGGGCGTGCAGGTGCAGATCCGCCTCGGCCTGTTCCTGCGGGGTGGCCCCTTCACCGAGCCGCTCGATCCGGTAGTGCGCCTCGTCGAGCCGGGCCAGCTGCCGTTCACCGATCCGTCCCGCGGCCAGCGCGGCGGCGTGCGACTCGAGCAGGCCGCGGACGGAGTAGATCTCGGCGATGTCGCTCGGGGTGATGGTGCGGACCGTGGCGCCCCGGTTGGGGGTCAGGCCGACGAGTCCCTCTCCCTGGAGGATGAACAACGCCTCGCGGACGGGGGTGCGGCTGATGCCGAGTTCCTCAGCCAAGGCGCGTTCCCGGAGGGGTTGCCCGGGCTGCAGCCGTCCGTCGAGGATCGCCTTGCGGACGATGCGGGCGACCCCCTCGCTGCTGCGCTGCGCCATGGGCAGACCGTCATCGGCCAGAAGGTCCATTGCGTGGCTGTCTCCAGACTTCCCCGGCGAGGCCGTCTCACTGCCCCTCCATCAGGGCAATCCTAGCCGGATCGCACCGGCCGTTTCCTGCGACGAAACCGTTGATCCGTCCCAGGGTCTTGCCGAACGGGCCGCGAGCCGTCATCGTAGACGCCACCCCGGCAGGCGGATCAGGGGTTAGTGCGCCGCTCCAAATGGTATACACGTATGCCATTGTCGGCGCTCCCGGCACGACCCAGAGGAGGACAACGTGGACCCGTCCTCGGTGGCCCAGCTGTACGAACAGGCGGGATTCGGCAGACCTGTGCGGCGCGGAGCTCGGCCGACCGTCGTCGTGGTGGACTTCACCTACGGCTTCACCGACCCGCAGTACCCGACGGGCGCGGACATGACCGGGCCGGTCCGTGCGACCGCACGCCTGCTCGACGCGGCCCGCGCGGCAGGCGCACCGGTCGTATTCACGACCATCGCCTACGACGCCGCGCAGGTCGACGCGCTCGCGTGGCTGCACAAGGCGCCCGGGTTGGCGGCGTTGCGCGCTGGCTCCCGCCTGGTCGAGGTCGACGACAGGCTCGCCCCGCGGCCCGACGAGCACGTCGTGGTTAAGACCGGCGCCTCGGCGTTCTTCGGCACCGACCTCGCCGGACACCTCACCTCGCTGCGGACCGACACCGTGATCGTGACCGGGGCGACCACGAGCGGCTGCGTGCGGGCCACCGTCGTGGACGCGGTGCAGCACGGCTTCCCCGTCCTGGTTCCGGCCGACTGCGTCGCCGACCGGGCCCGGGCGCCGCACGATGCGAGCCTGTTCGACATCGACGAAAAGTACGGCGACGTCGTCACCCTCGACGACGTCCTCACCTACCTCGGGGCCCCGCCGGTCGGCCCCGGACAGCCCGAACCGGACCCGATTCCCACTGCACAGGCGGAGGCGCGCGCATGACGTCCACCACCCCCCGTCCCACGGCCGACGACGCGCCCGCCCCAGCGGTACCGGGCAAGCGTTTCCCCAGCCCCTTCTCGATCGAGACGCCCCCCGGCGCGGAGGGCTGGCAGAGCATGTACCCGTACTACGCGCTGCTCAGCAACGAGCGTCGGGAGTTCGACGACGGGAAGTTCTGGTTCTTCGACGGGATGCACAACCCCGAACCGCTCTACCCGTTCGACACGATCATGACCGAGAACTGGTGGGTCGCGGTCAGCCAGATGTCGACGCGGGTGTGGCCGATCCCGCTCGCGGGCGGCATCGACCACCGGATCATCAACGGCTACCTGTACGTCAGCCCCAACGCGATCACCGACCAGCAGGCCATCGCCGAGCGGGCTGAGGAGTTCACCCGGCGTGCCGGGCACTACTACGAGAACTGGGACAAGATCTACGAGCAGTGGGTGGCCAAGGCGACCGACTGCATCAAGCGGCTCGAGGCCATCCGATTCGCACCGCTGCCCGACCGGGAGCCCGAGAGCCGGGTGTTCGACCACCGCGGCCTGTACTCCAGCTACGACCTGCTGCGCGATTACGGCCGGCTCATCGACAACCTCTTCGAGATGGGCTCGTACCACTTCGAGATGCTCAACCTCGGGTACGGCGCCTACCTGACGTTCCGCGAGTTCTGCCAGGCCGCGTTCCCCGGCATCACCGACCAGACCATTGCGAGCATGGTCTCGGGCATCGACATCATGCTCTTCCGGCCCGACGACGAGGTCCGCGCGCTGGCCAAGCTCGCCGTCGAGCTCGGACTAAGCGACGTGCTGCTCGCCGAGGAGGACCCGGACGCGGCGCTCGCCGCCGTCGCCCGCCACCCGAAGGGCGAGCAGTGGCTCGAGGGCTTCGAGAAGGCAAAGGACCCCTGGTTCTGGTTCTCCACCGGCGCCGGCTACCAGCACAGTGACCGGGCCTGGATCGACGACCTGCGACTGCCGTTCACCGCGATGCGCGGGTACATCACAAGCCTGCTCGCCGGGGAGGACATCCGCCGCCCGCTCGACGAGATCCTCGCCGAGCGCGTGCGCGTCACCGAGGAGTACCGCAGCTACCTGCCGACGGACGCCGACCGCGAATCGTTCGACGGCTTGGTCGAGCTGGCCCGCCGGGTCTTCCCGTTCGTCGAGAACCACAACTTCTACGTCGAGCACTGGCACCACTCGCTGTTCTTCTCGAAGGTGCGCGAGCTCGGCGACGTCTTCGTGGCCCACGACTTCCTCGACGACCGCGAGGACATCTTCTACCTGCACCGCAACGAGATCTACTCGGCGCTCTACGACCTCAACATCGGCTGGGCCACCGGCACGGAGGCCCGCGGCGTCACCTACTGGCGCCCGGAGGTCGAGCGCCGCAAGCGGATCCGGGAGGCCCTCAAGGCGCACCCGCCGCTGCCCGCGCTCGGCGTTCCGCCGGAGTACATCACCGAGCCGCTCACGGTGATGCTGTGGGGCATCACGCAGGAGTCCGTCCAGGAGTGGCTCGGCAGCGGCGACTCCGACGGCAGCGAGCTGCGCGGCGTCGCCGCGTCGGCAGGCAAGGCGACCGGCCGGGCCCGTGTGATCGTCGACCCCGAGCAGCTCCACGAGGTGCAGGACGGGGAGATCTTGGTCTGCCGGATCACCGCCCCGAGCTGGGCGCCGGTGTTCTCCCGGCTGTCAGCCGCGGTCTCCGACGTCGGCGGGATCATGGCCCACACCGCCATCGTCTGCCGAGAGTACGGCCTGCCCGCGGTCGTCGGCACCGGGTTCGCCACCACCGCGTTGCGCACCGGACAGCTCATCGAGGTCGACGGCAGCGCCGGAACCGTTCGAGTCCTGGAGGACGTGTCGGCATGAGGAACACCACCGACGCCACGAGCCCGTTCGTGCTCTGGATCGACGACCCGTCGGCAGCGGGCAACCGCCTCCTCGGGGGGAAGTTCGGCAGCCTGGCCGAGATGACGGCGAGCGGCTTCGCCGTCCCGCTCGGCTTCGGCGTGACCACCGCGGCCTTCTGGCACTTCCTCGACGCCGCCGGTCTCGCCGCGCAGGCCGCCGACGTCCGGGCCCGGGCGCGGGCGGCCGAGCTGGCCGAGGTGCAGTCGCTGAGCGCGGAGTTCAAGGCCGTGGTCGAGGCCGCACCGATGCCCGCGGACCTGGAGAGCGCCGTACGCGACGCCTACGCGGAGCTGGGGCGGCGCACGGGTCGGGACGGCCTGCCCGTGGCCGTGCGCTCGAGCGGCGAGTCCGAGGACCTGGCGGGCGCGAGTTTCGCCGGGCAGTACGACACCTTCCTGTGGATCCGCGGCGCGGACGAGGTGCTCGCCCACGTCCGACGTTGCTGGGCGGGCATGTTCGGACCTGCCGTGCTCACCTATCGCCCCGAGGGCGGCCCGGATGCGGTCGGTGCCGAATACGGCATCTGCGTGGGCGTGCAGCAGATGGTCGAGGCGCGGTCGGCGGGCGTGATGTTCACCCTCGACCCGGTCACCGGCGATCGCTCGAAAGTGGTCATCGAGGGCTGCTGGGGCCTCGGCGAGGGCGTGGTCAGCGGCGGCATCACGCCCAGCCGCTACGTCGTGGACAAGGTGACCTTCGAGCTGGTGCACCAGCAGGTGCAGCGCCAGGCCACGAAGTTCGGCTTCGACCCGCAGCGCGGCGCGGTCGCCGAGGTCGCCGTCGACGCCGACCTGACCGAGGCGCCCTGCCTCGAGCGCGACCAGATCACCGAGCTCGCCCGGCTGGCCAAGACCATCGAGCGGTACCGCGGTGCCCCGCAGGACATCGAGTGGGCGGTGAGCGAAGCGGGCAACCTGCACGTCCTGCAGGTGCGGCCGGAGACGGTGTGGAGCAGGCGACAGGCCGAGCAGCTCGTCACCGAGCGCAAGTCCGCGGTCGGGCACGTGCTCGCCCGCTTCGCCGGCGTGGGTGTGACCAGCGGTGGGGGCCGCACCTCGTGAAACCCGCCCCGTTCACCTACCACCGGCCGACGTCCGTGTCCGAGGCCGTGGCCCGGCTGGCGGAGTACGACGGCGCGGCGCGGGTGCTCGCTGGCGGGCAGAGCCTCGTACCGATGCTGAACATGCGGCTGTGGCGGCCCGACGCGGTGGTCGACATCAACGACCTCGACGACCTGGACGACATCCGGCTCGACGGATCGCAGGTGGTCCTGGGCGCCCTGGTGCGCTACGCCACGCTGGAACGCGAACCGCTGGTGGCCGAGCGGCTGCCGCTGCTCGCGCGGATGGTCCGCCACGTCGGGGACCGGCAGGTGCGCAACCGCGGCACCGTCGGCGGGGCGCTGGCGCAGGCCGACCCCACCGGCGAGCTGCCGCTGGCCTGCCTCGTGATGGGGGCGGTCGTCACCGCTACCGGCCCGCGCGGCACCCGCCGGATCCCGTTGTCCGAGCTCTACGTCGGTTCCTACGCCACCGCGCTCGACCTCGACGAGCTCCTCGTCGAGGTCGAGGTCCCGGAACAGCCGCGCTTCGTCGCGTTCCGCGAGATGTGCCGCAAGCACAACGACTTCGCGGTCGTGAGCGTGGCGGCCACCGGCGACCGCGACGCGGACGGCCGGTGGCGCCGGGTGCGGATCGGCCTCGGCGGGGTCGCCGACACCCCGGTGCTCGCGACGGCGGCGGCCGCCGCGTGCGAGGGCACCGCCCTGGACGAGGCCGATCTCGACGCCGCCGCCGAGGCGGCGCTGGAGGTCGTCGACCCACCGAGCGACGTGCGCGCCTCGGCCGAGTACCGCAAGCACCTGGCCCCGGTCTACGTGCGCCGGGTGCTCACCGAGCTGCGCGCGGCCGGCGAGGCGGCGGCGAGCGAAGGGAAGGTTCCATGAAGCTGCGCGAGACGTTCGAGCTCGCCCAACCGGTGGCCGCGGTCTGGCGGTTCGTCGAGCAGCCCGAGGCGGTGGCCGGCTGCATGCCGGGAGTCGAGAAGCTCACCACCGTCTCCGCCGACGACATCGACGTGCGGATCACCCAGAGCGTCGGGCCGATGCGGGCCACGTTCGCGGCACGGGTCACGATCGTCGAGCGGGTCCCGGAGAAGCTGATCGCGTTCACCGCGGTCGGCCGGACCGTTCGCGGCGCGATGGGCAACGTGCGAGCCACCGTCGGCGTCGAGCTCGAGGCAGCGGGGCCGGGGACCGTGGTCACCGTGGCGGGCGACGTCGCGCTGGCCGGTGCGCTCGGCAGCGTCGGCCAGAAGGTGGTCGCCAAGCAGGTCGGCAAGGTGACGGCGCAGTTCGCCCGCAACCTCGAGGCCGCCCTCGGCGGTCACCCCGACCGGCCCGCGGTCGGCGTCACCGCCGAACCGGCTCCCGTCACCGGGGCGCCGCCGGCCGCCGTGGGGACGGCTGCGCCTGCGTCGGCGCAGCGAGCCGCAGGCGACCCATGGGCCCGGGCGGCCGCCGCGCTCAGCGCCGTCTCGGTCGTGCTCAGCGCGGTGTCGGTCGCGCTCGGCGTTGCGGCGCTGCGGCGCGCGTCCCGGAGGGGGCGCCGATGACCGACACGCCGACGAGCACGGAGGCGGTGTCGGCGCCGAAGGCGGTGTCACTGCCGTGGACCGCCCCGCAGGTACCGGTGACCACCGAGGTCGAGGCGCTCGCCGCCGCGTGGGTGGCGCCTTACGACCAGGTCGAGCACCTGATGCGGGCCCGGGACTGGCTGGTGCACCTCACGCCCACCGCGACCGTCGAGATGCGGCTCGCGGCGATGACCCACGACATCGAGCGCATGTTCCCCGGCGGCCCGCGGCTCGACCACGCCGCGACGGTGTGGGACGACCCGTTCTACCTCTACCCGCACTCGTTGCGCTCCGCCGAGGCGGTCGGGGTGTGGCTCGGCGGACTCGGTGCGCCAGCGGCCGACGTCGCGGTCGACGAGGTCCGTCGGCTGATCGGGCTGCACGAGGTGGGCGGGCTGCGCGGCGCGGACGACGTCCAGGCCGCCGACTCGCTGTCGTTCCTCGAAACCCTCGCCGGGCTGACCAGCGACTGGGTCCGCTCCGGTGCCTGCTCCCGGGCGAAGGCGATCGAGAAGCTCCGCTACATGGCCGAGCGGGTGCGGCTGCCGCGCGCGGCCGAGCACGCCGGGCCACTGCTGGACTGGGCGATCGACCAGCTGCCCGCCGACGAGAACAGAGGTGCGCGGTGAGCGCGATCGAGATCCGCGGGCGCAGCGAGCACGTGGCCGCGAACGGGCTGCGCCACCGCATCCTGTCGTACGGCGACTCCCACGACCGCGACCTCCTGCTGCTGCCCGGGATCACGAGCCCGGCTGTCACCGCCGACTTCGTCGCCGTCCACCTCGCCGACATGGGCTACCGGGTCGTGGTGCCCGACGCCCGCGGGCGCGGCGAGACCGACCGGGCGCAGCCGGGCGGGTACCGGCTCACGGACTACGCCGCGGACGTCGCCGCGCTCGTCGACGTGCTCGGCCTGCGCGACCCGGTGATCGTCGGGCACTCCATGGGCGCCCGGACCGCCGCCGCCTACGCGGTCCTGCACGCCGCACGGCGACACGGGCTGCTCGTGCTGGTCGACCCGCCGCTGTCCGGGCCCGGGCGCGGCCCCTACCCGACGCCGCGCGAGTCGTTCGTCCAGCAGCTCCGCGAGGCGCAGCGGGGCACCGACGCGGACGAGGTTCGGCGGTTCTACCCGCTGTGGCCGCAGCGCGAGCTGCAGCTGCGCGCGCAGGTGCTCGCCTCCTGCGACGAGACGGCGGTGCTGGAGTCCCACTCGAGCTTCGAGCAAGAGGACTTCTTCACCTACTGGACGCAGCTCTCGCACCCGGTGGTGCTCGTCCGCGGCGGGGACAGCCCGGTCGTGTCGGACGCGGGCGCCGCCGACCTGCGCGCCGCCCGTCCGGACATTGAGATACGCACCGTCGCCGGTGCGGGCCACATGGTGCCGTGGGACGACTTGGCCGGGTTCCTCGCCACGGTGCGCCCGCTCCTGCTCGACAACCCCACCCGCTCACCGGCCTGACGCGGGAGATCGGAGAGGACCAATGGACCAGAACCTGTTCAACGAGATCTGCCTGCAGCAGCTGACGCTGTCCGGGGTGCACGATGGCGAGACCGTCGCCGTCCTGACCAGGGGCGACGACCGCGCCGAGTACGCGAGCGCGTTCATGTG